>Ga0105241_10000097_pt1 | contig 65184 bp, 63 predicted proteins | sample KBSC64metaG_FD_80422 | JGI IMG/M metagenome (GOLD analysis project Ga0105241, IMG submission 80422) | Corn rhizosphere microbial communities from Kellogg Biological Station, Michigan, USA - KBS C6-4 metaG | ecosystem: Host-associated > Plants > Roots > Rhizosphere > Soil | place: Michigan, USA... | reverse complement strand
TTCCGGCGCGCGTGTCGTCGCGAATCCGGGGTGCTATCCGACGGCGATCTTGTTGGCGCTCGCGCCGGTGTTTGCGCGCGGGCTCGCGGTGCCGGGGGCGACGATTCACGTCGCGGCGGCCAGCGGCGTGAGCGGCGCCGGCGCATCGCCCAAGCCGGAGTTGTTGTTCGCCGAAGTGACGGAAGATTACCGCGCATACGGGGTGGGGAACGAGCATCGGCACTTGAACGAGATGCGCGCGATGACGAGTGCGCTCGGTGCCGATAACGATTTGTTGTTCACGCCGCATCTACTGCCCGTTGCACGGGGAATCTTGGCGACGATCACCGTGCCTGTCACCGAGCGTCTCGGGACGCCGGCGGCGGTGTGGCGGGAGATGTACGCGGGTGAACCGTTCATCGAGATGAGCGATCGTCCGCCGACGTTGCGCGACGTGACGTATCGCAACGTGGTGCGGATCAGCGTGTCGCACGCGGCCAACGTCCGCACGCCCACGCTTATCATCTTGGCGGCCATCGACAATTTGGTGAAAGGAGCCGCGGGGCAAGCGATTCAGAATGCCAACGTGATGTGTGGCTTCGACGAGACGGCGGGGTTGATCGCGTAATGACGGAGACGGGAATGTCGCACGCGAACGGTAACGGTAACGGTAACGGTAACGCTACCGCGAACACGATCCGCGTCGTCAAGCTTGGCGGTCGCGCGCAGTCGGCTGACGCGTTGCCCGCGCTCGTGACGCGGGCGTGGAACGAGGCGCAGGCGTTGTGTGTCGTGCACGGCGGCGGCGACGAAATTTCGGCGTTGCAACGCACGCTCGGTGGCGAACCAAAGTTCGCCGGTGGGCGGCGCGTGACGACGGCGGACGACATCGCGGTGATCCGGATGGTGTTGTCGGGGCTCGTCAACAAGCGGCTCGTGTCGAGCTTCGCGCATGCCGGAGCGCCGGCGGTCGGCGTGTCTGGTGAAGATGCGCGACTCATTGCCGCACAGCCGCTGGGCGTACCGGAATTCGGGCTCGTCGGGATGCCATCGGCGATCAATACGCGATTGGTGACCACGCTGCTCGATGCGGGGTACATGCCTGTGATTTCCCCACTGGGGGCAAACGTCGCCAGTGTGGAAGGGGGGGCGCTGAACGTGAACGGTGACGACGCGGCGGCGGCAATTGCGGTCGCGTTGCATGCACGAGAGTTGTTGTTGATCGCGGACGTCGAAGGGGTACTCGACGGCGACAAGCGTGTGATTCCACAGCTCTCGGTGGAAGAGGCACGCGCGCTGATCTCGGCGGGGATCGCTGTGGGGGGAATGGCGGCGAAGCTCGAAGCGGCGCATGCGGCGTTGGCGGGAGGCGTGGCGACCGTTCGGATCGCGGATCTGTCCGCGTTGACGGACGCGACGCGTGGAACACGGGTGACGGTAGGGACCGCGGCACACAAGACCGCGGGTGCTGCCGTTACGGCAGGTGCGTAACGAGGAGGATGACCGATGACCACGATTGCTTTGGAATCCGATACCGTGCACGAGATCACTTCACCAACTTCACCGGTGGCTGCTGTGGTAACTGCTGTCCCCGCGTTGTTGGGGACGTACAAGCGCGCACCCATGGTCTTCGTGCGTGGCGACGGGATGTTCCTGTTCGACGACGCCGGGCGTTCGTATTTGGATTTCACGAGCGGGATCGCGGTCAACGCGTTCGGCTACAACGATCCGGGGATCGCGGCGGCGATTCAGAGTACGGTCGCGACTGGGTTGATCCACACGTCGAACTTATACCGTACGGCGCCTGGCGAAGCGTTGGCTGAGTTCCTCGTCGCCCATTCGTTTGCGTCGTCCGTGTTCTTCTGCAATTCCGGGGCGGAAGCCAACGAGGGCGCGTTCAAGATCGCGCGAAAGTGGGGGCGGTCACAGTCACCGAACAAAACGGGGATCGTGTCGTTGCGTGGGGCGTTCCACGGGCGGTTGTTCGCGACGTTGGCGGCGACCGATCGTGTGGCGTATCAAGCGCCGTTTACGCCGCTCGCACCGGGTGTCTCGATCAGCGAGCGCGATCTGTCGGATTTGGACGCCGTGCTCGACGCTGAGACCACCGCGGCGGTGATCGTCGAGCCGGTGCAGGGGGAAGGTGGCGTGCGCGTCATCGATCACGGGTTCCTGCGGGAGCTGCGCGCGTTGACGCGTGAGCGTCGTGTCGCGCTCATCTTCGATGAAATTCAGTGTGGATTGGGGCGGCTCGGATCGTTGTTCGCGTACGAACAAAGCGGGGTCACTCCGGACATCGTCACATTGGCGAAGCCGTTGGCTGGTGGATTGCCCATGGGTGCGGTTCTCATGACTGACGAGCTGGCGGCGGTGATGTCGCCGGGCGATCACGGGACCACGTTCGGTGGTGGGCCGTTGGTCGCGAGCGTCGCGTTGCACGTCGTGCAGCGGCTCGCGGATCCGGCGTTGTTGTCGCACGTGTCTGACACTGGAGCCTGGTTCGGGAACGAGTTGCACGCGCTCGCGCACCGGACCGGGCGCATTCGCGCGGTCCGTGGTGCAGGGATGATGTGGGGATTGGACGTTGTCGAGCTGGCGTCGTCGGTCGTGGGGCGGGCGCTCGATGCCGGGTTGCTCATTCTGTCCGCGGGGGAATACACCCTTCGTATCCTTCCACCATTGATCGCGACGCGCGCAGATTTGGCCAACGGGATCGCGTTGCTCGAAGGGGTGTTGCAATGAGCGCCGTCCTGACGGCGCGTGCAACCGTCCGTCCTGCACAGGAGTGCGACGTCGATTCAATCGTCGCGCTCGTGAATGGGTATGCCGCGGAATCGATCATGTTGTATCGGACGGCGGATTCCGTGCGCTTGGCGCTCGCCGACTTCGTCGTGGCCGTCGACGACCTCGGGACCGTCGTCGGATGCGGGGCGTTGAAAGAATATTCACCGTCATTGGGGGAAGTCGCGTCGGTGGCCGTCGCGCGCGACGCACACGGGCAAGGGGTCGGCGGGCGAATCGTCGACGCGATCGAAGGGTTGGCCCAGAAACGGGGGATCGGAGAGCTGTTCGCGCTGACGCTCACCCCGCGGTTTTTCGAGGCGTCGGGATACGTGGTCGTCGATCGGGCGCGCTACCCCGAGAAGATTCGCCGCGACTGTCTCTCTTGCCCACGCCGTCTCCAGTGCAACGAAGTCTGCGTCATGCGCGCCATGGACGCGGAGCTGGCGGCCGCCGCCTAAAAGGTCAAAATGTCCGAATATGGATTTTGCACGCCCCTTGTGTTCGGGTTTTATTCGGTTTATCGTAACCCTCCCGCGTCATTTTCGGATGGGAGGGGCGGCCAGCGAAGTGTCAGCGATGGCTGAATCGAGTGGAATCGAGCGCATGGAGGGAGGGTGGACGACGAGAATCTGGAGTTCGCGCTATCGGACGATGGTGTCGCCCCCTTACACAGCCCTTCCGGACACAGAGCTTCCGTTATCACCCATGGCGCTGCGCGTGACCATGAAGGGATCAACGGGGCGGACGCCGATCTGCTCGTCGGGATGCGCAGCGGGAAGACTGGGGCGGTCAGCGCCTTTTATCTCCGATTCCGTCCCGTATTGCTCGACCAAGCCTACAAGCTCGGGGTGCGTCCTTCAGAGCGCGAGGAGGTCGTCACCGAATTTCTTGGGGACATCGCCATCGCGCTCATCGAAGCGACGACACCGCCGCGATCGTTGGCGGCGTACGTGATCACGTCCTTCCGGAACGCCGTCGCGAGCGCATTCCGGAAACGGGGGCGATACGAGAGCCGGTACGCGGAGGCGTCGACCGACGTCGCTGGGGGGACCGAGACCACCATCGACACGGTCTGCTCGGATTTCACGCTGCGTGCAACGCGGGGTGAGGCCGAATCGGACGATCGTGATCCGGTCGTCGATCTGCTCGCGGAGCGGTTGTTGGCGGGGATGAACGAGCGGGATCGTGAGCTCCTGACGTGGATTGGCGAGCGCGTTCCCGCCAGTGCGATCGCCGCATGGCGCGGCACCACCCCCAACGCCATCAAAGTTCGCGTGAGCCGTTTACGTGCTCGGCTCCGCGCGGAAGCGACCGCGTATTTGGAAGAGTTGGAAGGGGAGTCCCGTGAGGCACTCTTGCGATTCTTGCGGCGTGGTGGTGTCGTGGTGGCGCCTCCTCCTGTCGTCAAAACAGTTGTACATCCTGGGGTGATGTATCCATCCGGCGTCTCACCGACCAAGGAGATCGTGATCGACGTGGGATATCTGTCTCCGTATGATCGGGAGGAGGGATGACGACATTCATCGAGCGGGGAGATGCCTTATTGGAGCGTCTCGCCGCAGAAGCGGCCGTCCGAAACGCGGAGACGGCGGCATATCACGAGGCGCGGTTCGCCGATTGGCTCACGCGCGAGGCGGCACGGCATGCTGTCCCCGCGGAGCGTTTGGCGTTGCAGCGAGAGGCAGCCCACTTCGCGCGAGGGTTGGACGTGCGTGTGACCGCTGCCCGAATGGCGCGGAAGTATCCGCGCTTTGCACTTCGTGAACGAGGGGCGACCGTGTCGGGGACTTTTGCGCAAACGGCCGATCTCGCGGCGACGGCGCGTTGTGCACCGCGCGTCGATCTGCGTGTCGCGGCTGGGGCTGGGCGAGAGTTGTGGGACGAAGGGTGCGATGCGTGGGTCGAGCTCCCTACGGGGGTCGCGAACGGCCGGTATGTCGCGCTCACCGTTTCGGGAGACAGCATGACGCCGTTTCTGCATGATGGTGACGTCATCCTGGTCAATCCGCGCGGGAAATTGACGCGAGACAGCGTCGTCGTCGCCTGCCGGCCGGACGATGGCTACGTCGTCAAACATGTGGCGCGGCTTGGGCGTTCCGAGGTGGAGCTCGCGTCGCTCAATCCCGCATACGCACCGTTCACGATCGCGCGCGACCCGGCGCTCTTCGTGGGAACTGTGGTCGTTCGTCTTGGCAGGGAACATCTGTAGGGAACGTCTGTACGCTGGTGAGGAAGTGGCGTAGCTTACGTCGATGCCGCGTGGGTACCCGCCACACATTCAAAAGGCGTTCGATGAACTTCGGTTCGGTCCGCACCGAACATTGAATCTTCGAGCATCGCTCCCGACGGCCGCGGAAGCGCGGACGCGGGCCGATGCGTGGATTCGAGGGAAACAGATGGAGCGGGCCGGCGAACTCCTCATCATCACGGGGCGTGGAAACGGGAGTGAGAGCGGCGTGTCGGTGGTCCGGCAAGCAGTGGCGGCATTACTCCCGTCATTGCGCCGACGTAATGTCATTACTGGGTGGCAGGAGCATACACCGGGGTCCTTCGTGGTGACCCTCGCTCCAGTCGCTGCGCTCTTCGACGCTCCCAAACGCCGCCGAGAACGGGACGTTCTTCCTGAGCCTCCCGCATCGTTGTCAGCACTCTTACCCGAAACGTTGGCCGATTTGCGACGGCTCGCCATTGCGTCGCTCGAGCAGTTGGGGGTGCAGAACTTCGATGCCTTCGTCGAGCAAGAGATGACGACGACCTTTGCCGCCCTGTCGGCCACATTAGCGACCGCGCTGGCGGAGCACGATGATGACACAGACCCCGAAGCGCTGTTGCACGCCGCGATCCGACATGCCATCGATGAACTAGAGTCATGACACTGTCATTGCGAACGTTGGCATTGCTGGGGTGTTCGCTCAGCGGTGCGGTGACGCTCACGGCGTCACGAGTCATAGCGCAAGGAAATGGGTCGGATGACCCGTTGACCGGATATTCCGCTCGTTCATCACAGCTCGAAACTGTGCTCGAAGCGCACATTCCCGGATTTTCGTCCCCAGCGCGCGCGGAAGGATTGTCACGTATCCTGTCGCGCGAGCCGCACGTTGCGGGAACGCTCGGCGAAGCACGGACGCGGGACTACGTGGCGAGAGTTTTTCAGCAAGTCGGATTCACGCCGGAGATTCGTACCTATCGGATCTACATGCCGCACCCAACATCGGTGCGGCTTTTTCGCGTATCGCCGTCGCCACAAGAATTGTCGCTCGACGAAGACGTCGTTCCCGAAGATTCAACGACAGTGCAGTATCCGCAGGTTTTGACGTACAACGGGTACTCGGCGCCGGGCGACGTGACGGGTGATGTAGTCTACGCCAACTACGGCTTGGTCGAAGATTATCGTACGCTCGATTCTCTCGGCATTTCCGTCAAAGGGAAGATCGTCATGGCGCGGTACGGGAAATCGTATCGTGGCATCAAGGCACGTGAAGCGGAAAAACATGGCGCGGCGGCGCTGATCATCTATAGCGATCCGGCTGACGACGGATACGTGCGCGGCGACGTGTATCCCGATGGCCCGATGCGTCCTCCGCATGGCGTGCAACGTGGGAGTATCTACAACGACAACGGCGACCCCACGACACCGAATACGCCGAGTCTTCCTGATGCGCCGCGCGTGCCAGTGTCGGAGACGGGATTGCCGCGCATTCCTGTCATTCCAGCATCGTATGCGACTGCGACCGAGCTGTTGAAAGAGGTCCGCGATACCTCCTCGTCATTCCTCCCGCGTGGGTGGCAGGGAGGACTCCCGTTCCGATATCACATCGGAACGGGCGCGCCGGTGCAGGCGCGCCTCGTGGTCGAAACTGATGTGGAGACGCATCCGTACAAAGACATTTGGGACGTCACGGCGACGATTCAGGGGACCGAATTCCCGGACGAAGTGCTCGTCGTCGGTGGGCACCGCGATGCGTGGGGTCCTGGCGCCGCGGACAACGTAAGTGGAACGGTCAGCGTCCTCGAGATTGCGCGTGCGTTGAATACCTTGGCGCAGCAAGGATATCGTCCCAAGCGTACGATCGTGTTCGCGTCGTGGGACGCCGAAGAGTGGGGGTTGATCGGGTCGACGGAGTATGTCGAGGAAGATTCGGCGCGCCTGTCGAAGTATGGTGTCGCCTACTTCAACCAAGACATGGTCGCGTTCGGACCGTCCTTGAGTGGATCGGGGTCTCCCTCGCTTCGTCCGCTCTTTCGGGAGGTCACGAGGCTCGTTCGTTCGCCGCGCGGCAATGGAAGCGTGTACGATGTGTGGCGTGGTGAAGCCAAATTAGCCGCCGATTCGCTCGAACCGGAAATGGATGATCCCGGCGGCGGATCGGATTTCGCCGGCTTCTACAATCACCTGGGCGTTCCGATCATCGAATGGGGGTTTGGCGGGCCGCAAGGGATTTACCATTCGGCGTACGATTCCTTCCATTGGTTGTCGAAATTCGGCGATCCGGGATTCAAGTATCATTCAGCCACGGCTGAGATCGGCGCACTATTGCTCCTCCGGTTGGCCAACGCCGACATCCTGCCGTACGACTACGTCGCCTATGCCCGTGCCATGCGCACATTGGCCGATACAGCGGCGCACAGCGTGACCAATCGTGGATGGTCGTTACCCTGGGGTGACTTGACTGATGCCATCGGGAAAATGGAGCATGCCGCGGCGGCGTTCAATCGTGCGCGTGATGAGGCGCTTCGGCATGATATGTCAGCCGCGACAGCAAAGCGGGTCAATGCCCAATTATTGCTCGTCGAACGAGCTTTCGTCCGTCCCGAAGGACTGCACAATCGGCCGTGGTATCGGAATGTGATTTATGCCGCCGACGATGACAATGGATATGCCAACATCGGGCTTCCCAGTATCAATGAGGCAATACGGGCTGGGGATCATGCGTTGACGACTGCGGAAATCACTGATTTAGCAGGGAGATTCACTCGGGCGGCCCAAATCCTTACGAATGCGGCCCGGAGCTTGCGCTAAACGTAGGCTCATGGATGACGTAGTTGCCAAACGGAGATCGCCGAAGCTCTCGCTCGGCGAACGCATCGCCGCGAGCGCATATGGCGCGAAGGCGACATGGCCGTCCGGATTCCCGCTCTATCAGCGCGGAGCCCCAGCTGACGGCATTTTTATCGTCCTGCATGGACATGTAGTCCTCCGCAGTCCGATCAAAGGGGGGCGGGGGTTCGTCTCCGCAATCGCGATGTCGGGTGAGACCTTCGGTGCCGAAGGGATCGCCACGAGCGGCATCTACGCGACGGACGCGAACGCGGCCGAGGGGGCGGAAACGCTCCATCTGGGGGCGGCGCAGTTTCGAGCATTCGTCCGAGAGCAACCGACCCACGCCATTTCGCTGATTTCGCAGATCATGGCAGAACGGACCGCGCTTCTGGAGAAACTCCAGGAGCTCGCCGCGATGAACGTCGAGGACCGATTGGTCTCGGCGTTGATCCGCCTCGGTGACGACACGACCTTTACCTTGGAAGATGGCTCGCTCAAATTGGAGTCGAGCCATCACCGTCTGCTGTGCGAGATGGTGGGGGCCACGCGTGAGTCGATCGCGCTGGCGTTGAGCCGGATGGTCAGCGCTGGGGTGGCTGTTCGTGGCGGATCCACGTTCATCATCAACCAGCGCCGTCTCGTCGACCGATTGCGGGCGAGCCGGTTGGATGACGTCCACACGGTCGAAGTCGTGCGCGAGCCCTCGGCGCAACCTCGACTGCAATAACTCATTACCGGCGCAGACATCATTGATCTGCGCCGCGGTCATTCCCGGGCTGTGCTCTTGGTGCACGGTTTTGGGGATACACCGCGGACGCTCGACTATTTAGCGGACGATCTCGCCCAGCACGGTTACGATGTGCGGGCGCCGCTGCTGCCTGGGCACGGGACAACGCTCGCCGACTTCGATGCGGCGCGCGCACCAGAGTGGATTGCCGCCCTCAAAGCAGAATTGATGGGGATGCGCGCACGCTACGGGTGGGTCGCGATGGTGGGACTTTCGATGGGTGGAGCGCTCGCCGCCATCGTCGCTGCGGACGTGCCTGATGTGCCTCGACTCGTGCTGATGGCTCCCTATATGGGAATGCCGCGATACATGCGGCTGGCCGCGTGGAGCGCTCCGGTGTGGTCCAAGATGGTCGGCCCCATTGCGTCCGAATCACCGAATTCCGTGCATGATCCGGTCGAGCGCGCGAAGCGGACCTCGTACGGGTTCGTCACGGGGCGTTCGCTGCACGAGCTCGGGCGGGTGGTGCGCGAGGCGCAACGCGCGCTCCCCGACGTCATCACCCCGACGTTGCTGATCCAATCCCGTGAAGACAATCGCGTTTCGGCTCGTGTCGCCGAGCGCGCGTTCGTGGCGCTCGGGGCGAAGGAGAAACGGCTCGTGTTCACGAGTGGGGCAGGGCACGTCATCACGATGGACTACGGTCGTGATCGTGTTTTTGCCGAAGTGCGCGCCTGGCTGGGGGGCGGTCCCGGAACCGTTCCCCCCGAGCCAGACGTCTCGAACGGCACCACACCGTCCGGTCAACACTGATCCTTACTGATCCTTCGCGGTGACTGCATCTTCTCCCGCGGCCCTGCATCGCTGACGCCGAAATCGGCGGTCGAGCGACGCGGTGACGAGTGTGATGTCTCGTCTACGAACGCCGTCTCTCGCGTCTCTAGAAACGCTCTGCGACGAATCCCGTCACAGCTGCCGTCGCTTCATCCGCGACTTGTGCCACCTGATCGACGATTCCCGCGGCAACACGTTTCACCCGCGCCACGGCAGATTGCTTCCGCGCCGTCTTTTTCGTCGCGGTGGTCTTCGTCGCTCCCTTCTTGGCGCCCGTTTTCGCCGTCGAGCGCGACGAGCTTCCGGTCTTCGCGCTCGACGTGCTCTTCCGCTTCGGTGTCGTACGCGTCGCCGCGCGGCGTTTCGTTCCGACTTTCGTCCCCCGTTTCGCGGCACCGCGCTTCGCAGTGCCCTGCTTCGCGGTGCTTTTGCGCGCCGCCGCTGTGGTGCGGCTTGCGGCGCGCGCGGGGCTACGCTTGGCGGTTCGTGTCGATGTCTTCTTCGCTGTGCGTCCGGTCCGTGTACCGGCACTCTTGCGGGACGCTTTTTTCGCTGCCATACGCTACTGCTCCGGAACTAGGTGGATTGTCGCTACGTGATTCCGAGCAAGAATCGCGCACAAATTTATGCATCATTCCAGATATCTGCGCAAGAGTAGTAATTTTTGTGGAAATTCCATCGTGGAGAATGCAATGCGGCGTACCAATGGTACCAATGGGGAGCGGGTTGGTGAGATCCTGATCACGACGAGTCTGATCTTCTGTCTCGCCGCATGCGGCGGCCGCAGCGATACGGCGACTCCGGCTCCGCCATCGGTACCGGGAAAGCTGACGATCGTCGCACCCACGCCCTCGGACTCGGCGCACGCGAATGGTGTCGGCATTCCGGCCGGCTACACCATGCAATTGGATGATCCGCAAGACAGCACCGCGCCGCGGGCGAGGTACCATGACGATGGGAACGGTCGTTGGGAGGTGACGACGGGGCCGGCACACATCCTCTACACGACGCGGGACACGACACGGAAGAACTACACGGTGACGGCGACATTCGAGCAACTGGCCGCGCCGGAGCACCCTGAGGCGTTCGGTGTGTTCATCGGTGGGACGACGTTGGACAAGCCCAATCAACAGCGCTACACGTACTTTCTCGTGCGTGGCAGTGGCGAATATGCCGTCAAAGTGCGCGATGGCCAGGCGACGCGAACGCTGACGGAATGGACCCCGCATCCGGCCATCCCGAAGCAGGACGCATCAGGCCATGCGCTGTACGGGATCAAGATCGACGTCGCGGGGACCATCGCCAAGGTCAACGTCAACGGCCAACCAGTGACGATGTTCTCGGCGCCACACGTCCCCATGCAAGGGATCGCTGGCGTCCGAATCAATCACAACCTGCACGTGATGGTGACGCCGGCCCTCGTCACCCGGCGCAATTGAGCCATCGCCATGACGGCGGTACCCCGCCGTTCATGGCCCTCCCATTCATGGCAAACGTTTCGTCTCGCCGTGTTGGGCAATCCAGAGGCGATCATCAGTGAACCCATGACGCTGCCATGCCTCGCGCGTGAGCCGCGGCGGCTCGTTCATCGGCTCGTCGGTCAACTTGAACGTCCCCCAATGCGAGGCGATGAAGGTGCACGGGTGATCGGGGAATGGCGCCACGAGATCGGCGTACGCCTGCACGGCATCGTCGGGGTTCATGTGCACCGGGCCCATGAACCAGCGTGGTTCGTACGCGCCGATCGGAAGAATGACCGCGTCGAACGGGCCGTATCGCGTCGCGATCGCTGAAAACTCGGGGTGATACGCGGTGTCCCCCGCGAAGAACATCGTGTGCATGTCGTGGCGCAGCACCCACCCGCTCCACAGGGTGGTATTACGTCCGACCGCGTTGCGTCCGGAAAAGTGTTGTGCCGGGGTACACGCGAGCGTGACCTTCTCGATCGTCGTCGTCTGCCACCAATCGAGCTCCGCATGCACACGCGCGTGATGACGGCGCAACCATTCTCCGACGCCAAGCGGGGCGACCCATCGGGCTTCTGGAAATGCGGCGACCAGTCGCTGCACTGTGGGGCGATCGAGATGATCGTAGTGATCGTGCGAGATCACCACGACTTCGATCGGTGGCAATGTATCGAACTGCACCGCTGGTGGGACCCATCGCTTGGGGCCGAGAAATGAGATGGGCGATGCCCGGTTGCTCCAGACCGGATCGAGCAGAATGTTCTTCCCGCCGAGTTGCACCAAAAAGCTGGTGTGCCCAACCCACGTCACCGTGCAGAGCGACGCTGGTGCGGCCGGAACGAGAAAGGTCGGCGCGGCGCGCGTGAACGATGCAGGGGGAGGAATGGGGCGCCTCGGCCCCTTGGCGCGGTCACGCAGCCGCCACTTCAAGAATTCACCCAGGCCATGGGGTCTAGCGTGCGGCCAGGGGTTCTGAAAACCTCCCGACTGGCGGTGGTGCGATATATCGGCGTCCATAGCCGGAAAGTACACATGTCGGCCGGTTTTGGTGCCCTGTTCGATGTCTCCGTGCCGTCATGGATCACTCGGGCGTCATACCAGAGACTTATCTCGTCTCGTAAAGAATGTCGTCATTGTGTCGTTATATTGATCGTCCTGGGAAGGCGACATATTTTCTCGGGAATAGGGTGACGATCCACGATGACTCATTAAATTGAGAGGCTGTTCTCACTTCAACGATTTTCGCGTCGTATGCCTGGTTTTGGTGAATGGGCTTCCAGCTGGTGGAAGCCAATCCTGTTTGTCGCGGTTGCGGGACATCTGACAAACGTTTGTGTCACGCTGTTCCTCCATCGTGCCCAGACGCATCGTGGCGTCAAGCTGCACTATCTGGCGGCGCTGCCGATGCGGATTTGGCTGTGGCTCTCGACGGCCATCGTGACCAAGGAATGGGTTGCCTGCCATCGGAAGCATCACGCATTCGCAGACCGTGAAGGGGATCCGCACTCCCCGCTCATGGAAGGGTTGCGGAACATCGTGCTGAAAGGAGCCTTCTATTATAGAAAGGCGGTGCGCCAGCCCGGAATGCTCGAGAAGTACGGCAAGGGGACGCCGAACGATTGGATCGAACGGCATCTCTTCTCCCCGCTCAACTGGGTCGGGATTTTGGTCATGTTGGCGATCGACATCTGGCTCTTCGGCTTCTTCGTGGGACCGCTCGTGTGGGGCATTCAGATGATCTGGATCCCCTTCTGGGCCGCCGGAATCGTGAACGGCGTCGGCCATGCGGTCGGGTATCGCAATTTCGAAGTGAAGGACGAGAGCCGGAACATCTCCCCGATCGGGATCTGGTTGGGCGGCGAAGAGCTGCACAACAACCACCATGCCGATCCGCACAGCGCGGTGTTCTCCGCGCGCTGGTTCGAGTTCGACATCGGGGCGGTCTATCTGAAGTTGTTGTCGTGGGTTCGCCTGGCGAAAATCGAATACGCGCGAGGCATGACCCGGACGACGAGCAGCAACGCGTAGCATCGGATGCCGGCGACAGTCACCTGCTCCCGTTGTGGGCAGACGCGAGAAGGGTTCGAAAAGCCGCCATTTCCCGGCGCGATCGGGAACCGGGTGGTGGAATCGATCTGCAAAAACTGCTGGGGCGATTGGCTGAAGCAGCAGACGATGTTGATCAACCACTACGGACTCAACGTCATGGACCCCCAAGCTCGGCAGTTTCTGACGAAGAACATGGAAGCGTTCCTGTTCAAGTCGGGACAATCGACGGACATCGACACGAGCCAGCAAGGAACGATCTCGTACTAGCAGCTCCATCGCAGACTCACTGCAACGCCGACGGCCAACGCCGTCGGCGTTTTTGTTTGGTCCCTGAGCGCCGTTCAGCGAGCAATGTTCGCGAACAATGTTAGTTTCCAGGGATGCGGACGATCTTCCCTCGCGCCGGCCGCGTCGCCATGAAGTCCTTCCGGCACCCCGCAACCTTGCGCGCCACGGTATTCGCGGTGTGTGGTCTCCTCGCCGCCGCGCCAAGCTCGGCGCAGCGCACCCGACATCAGCCTCCGAAAAAATCCCCCCACCGTTCTGCGCGTCCCGCGCGGTCGTGGGCGGATTCGGTGCTGGCCACGTTGTCGCTCCGCGATCGTGCGGCGCAGATGGTCTGGCCCAATTTGATGGCCGACTACGTTCCAACCGATGCGCCGGCATGGCGCCGTCTCTCGTCGGCCATTCACGACGATCACGTCGGTGGATTGTTGATGTCGATCGGATCGCCGATCGAGATGGCGGCGAAGTTGAACGCGCTGCAAAAGCTGAGTGGGTTACCGCTGCTCGTGAGCTCGGATCTCGAGACTGGCGCAGGGATGCGCGCACGCGGCGGATACTTCGTCCCGAACGGCATCGATCTCGGCGGAGCGACGCTCTTTCCCCCGAACATGGCGATCGGCGCGACGGGCGACTCCGTGTTGGCGTATGAGGCTGGGCGCATCACCGCGATCGAAGGGCGAGCGCTCGGGATTCACGTCGATTTCGCGCCGGATCTCGACGTCAACAACAACCCCGCGAATCCGGTCATCAACACGCGCTCGTACGGTGAAGATCCGCACGCCGTCGCGCGACTTGGCGCCGCATTCATTCGGGGACTGCAAGAGCATGGGATGATCGCGACGGGGAAACATTTCCCCGGCCATGGCGATACGGGAACCAATTCGCATCTGGCGTTGCCCGTCGTGACCGCGAGCCGAGCACGACTCGACTCCGTGGAGTTGGTCCCGTTTCGGGCTGCGGTGAGCGCTGGCGTGCAGGCGATGATGACGTTCCATGGGTCGATGCCGTCGCTCGATCCGACCGGAGCACCAGGGACGTTGTCGCCCGCTGTCGCGGATACGTTGTTGCGGCGAACACTCAAATTCTCCGGTGTCGTCGTCTCCGACGCGATGGACATGCGCGGGGTGCTCGATCAATATGGACCGGCTGAATCGATCAAGCGCGCCGTCGCCGCCGGTGTCGACGTCCTGATTCAACCGACCGATGTGCATACCGCTGTCGACGCGATCGTCGCGGGTGTCACGGAAGGGCGGTATCCGGCGTCACGCGTCGGTGAAGCGGCGCGCCGGATCCTTCAGCTCAAAGAACGATTGGGGTTGAATCGGAGCCGGTTGGTCGACATCGATTCCGTACGTGCCATCGCTGAGGATAGCGCCCATGTCGCGTTGGCGCATACGATCGCGGAGCGATCGATCACGTTGGTGCGCAATAGCGGGCGGATGCTGCCGTTGCACCTGACTCCCGAGACGACAGTGCTCTCCGTCACCGTGGCGAAACGCGCTGATCTCGCCGCTGGAACCGCGTTCAACGCGGAGCTGCGCAAATCCGCGCCGAAGATGCGGACCGAATTCGTGAGCAGCGATGATCCCGCGCCCAACTATGCACGGTTGGCGCAGCTCGCCGATTCGGCGTCGGTGATCATCGTTTCGTCGTACGTCGGCCAGAGTTGGGATGCGTTAACCGCCAACGCGCCGCAGGCGTTCGCTGATTGGGTCAACCGATTGGTCGCCGCGCACAAGAATCTCGTCGTCGTCGCGTTCGGGAATCCGTATTTGTTACAACAAATTCCGTCGGCTCCTGAATACGTCGTTGCTTGGGGGAGTGCTCCTGTTTCACAACAAGCCGCGGCACAAGTGCTCGTTGGCGGCGTCATGGTGTCGGGGCATTTGCCGATCAGTATCCCGCCACTCATTCCGATCGGAACTGGGTTGATATTCGAGACCGAAGGACGTATATCACCCTAGCACGTTGTGCGGACTTCGATCTGCACGCGGTGTGACAACTCCTTGACATTAGTCGCAAAAAGTGACTAATTGTACGAGTGAGCAGAGCGCAGATTGACGGGTCTCCCGCCTATACGATCGATGTGGTGATGCTCACGCCACTCGAAGATCAGCTCGCCATTTTGCTGCAGCGCGATCCGGCACAGGACGGCTGGGTGCTCCCCTGGGAAGCGCCATCAGAGCATCACACGCTCGACAATACGGCGGCAGCGATCGTGACTCGAGTGACGGGGGCATCGCCCGCGTGGATCGAACAGATCGGCGCCTTTGGTGATGCGACGCAGCATCCGTCCGGTTCGGAGATCTCCGTGGCGTTTGGGGCGCTCGTGCCGCTCGGGACACCGGAGCCGCGCAGCGACCAGTTTGCCTGGTTCAAGCTCGACGCCGCGCCCATGCTTGGTGAGCGCCAGCAGGCGATGCTGCAGCACGGCGTGGAGACAGTGCGCGATCGCATGGACTTGTCGCCCGTTGCGTTCCGGTTGCTCCCACCTGCGTTCACGTTGAGCGAGCTGCAGCAGATGTACGAGCTGTTGCTCGGAAAACGATTGCACAAAGCGAGCTTTCGGCGCGCGTTACAAGCCGCGTGGCTCGTCGAGCCGACCGATGAGTGGCGGAGCGAGGGGCGTGGACGTCCCGCGCAGCTGTATCGTTACGCGCCCAAGAAGCGGCGCAAAGGGCGTCGCGGCGTCAGGTTCGATCTCCTGACGCCCTAAGCAAAAACCCGAAGACAGGCGAGTCATTTCGACGATTCCGCCGTCAACACGACTGGCTTGGCGGTCAGGGAATCGACCAGGGTGCGATCGATGCCGCGGTTTCGCATCTCCATTGCCAAGACATTCTCTTTGATGGCGCCGCGGATCAACTCCATCTCTTCTTTGACGGCGGCGCGTTTTCCCCAATAGCGGGCTGACTTTGCACGTACGGTATTGCTGTCGATGACGAGATAGCCGCTCGCTTTCCCTTCGCGCATCTCACGGACGACAGTGCTTTCAGCGGCAGCGAGCGAATCTGGCGGGACGACGCGGACCAACGGCATGTATTGATCGGCGAGCCGGCCGCCGCCCATGGTTTGCGCGACGTATTCGCCCAAACCGGTTTTCGTGACATCCAGCACGATGGAGTTGTACAACGCGTCGGCATTGTCATTCGATTTCTGACACGCAGTGACGACAGTGGTGACGACAACGGCTGTCATCACACAGGCGGACGCATACGACAGAGACGATGGGCGCATTCCCAAATATATCGTCGAGTCGTGTGGGACTCTGACCATACCCGAGACGACAAAACCGGAAACAACAAAGCCGCCTGGAGAGGCGGCTTTACGATGATACAATCCGAACGTTTATCCAACAACCATCCAACTATCCTACTTTGCGAGCTTGAAAGGGAAACTCCATTTGCGGACCACGCAGCGTCCCCGCGTCGTCGGCTGTCCCATCATCGCTCAGCTCAGCGGATTCGTCGACGAGATGGCTGAGCTTGTAATACAGATGTAGTGCTAACACTGGTGCCGCAAAACTATCAGGCCCTGCCTTCGCGATTCGCACGGCTTCTTCGCGTACATCACGAGGAAGCTTTCGCGCATCCGGAAGGCCGAGGAGCCGGAACACTTCGATCGAATTTCGAGCTAGGAGTGCGGCGCAGAGGGCATCGAGGAAGGCGAGCATAACGGCTCCTGGATAAGTTACTTAATATTCATATTGCAACTATTACACTCCACTGGCAAGACTGTTCAGATCACGTTTTGGTAACGGATCGCACCGAATTCCGCCGGCGCATGGCCGGTCCCCAAATGTCCCCGATTTTGGCGAGGCGCTCGGGGAGCGTCTGGATGGTGAAGTCGAGCGGATGGAGCGATTCGGTCAATTCGTCCCAATTCAATGGTGTCGACACCGGAGCCCCCTTGTGTGCACGGATGCTATAGGCACAAGCAACAGTCTTGCCGCGAGCGTTCTGACCGTAGTCGACATAGACCTTTGTTCCGCCGCGTTCCTTGATCGACCGCTCGATGGTGGTCTCTTTGGGGTGCGCGTTCACGACGGTGTTGGCGATGAGCTCCGCGACGAGGGTCGCGGTCTGCTCGGTACTCCGGGGCGGGAGTGGGACGAAAATATGAATACCGGTTGCGCCAGATGTTTTCACGGCGCCATAGAGCCCTCTCGCATCGAGCGCCTCTTTTACCCATCCGGCCACCTCCACCACTCGACTGAACGGCGCTTTTGGGCCCGGATCGAGATCGATCACGGAAAAGTCAGCGGTGTCGAAGGAGCTGACTTTGACGTTCCAGGGGTTCATCTCGAACGCCCCGAGCTGGGTGCAATAGAGCAGCGTGGCGATCGAGTCGCCGACCAGCCGCTCTTGCTGCTCACCGACGTCGTTCACGACTGTTTCGACCCGGACCGCTGGTGGAGGATTCGGTGGAGCTTTCTGTTGAAAGAAAAACTCGCCGCCAACGCCGTTGGGATATCGCTTGAGCGAGAGCGGGCGGTCTTTCAAAATTGGGAGCAGCGCTGGTGAGACGCGCACGTAGTAGCGCATGACGTCCGCTTTCGTGACGCCGACGTCGGGGAAGAGAATCTTTTTGAGATTCGAGACGTGTAACGTCGCGGTGGCGCTGAGGCGGAGTGTTGCATCGTCCGCGCTCGTTTCTTCGAGCGTGTCGAGTTGCGCAATCAGCCGGGCAAGCTGTGGAGCGAGCTTGGGAGCCTGCCTTGATGGGCTCTTCCGCGTGGGACGTTTACGCACGGCGCCGATTCCGCCGAGTCTTACGCACGGCTGCGTTTCCGCGGTTTCGCCGTGGCGGATTTTCCGCTCGTTGGCGCATCAGCGTCAGCAATGGCGTCCATCGAACGAGCCGAGACGACGGACGTGACGTAGCGATCGACGAGATCTTTGTCCCCGGATTGGATGACGGCGTCGTCGCGATGTTTGATCAGGAGCCACGATGGTTTCGACGAGCTGCTTCCGCGCATTCCCTTCGTGCGGACGATCGCGTAGGAACCGTGCATGCGTGTTCCGTGAAACGTGACTTTGAGATCGCCGCGCTCGTACGCCTCGTGTGCGGCGGTATTGAGAGCCGCTAGTGTCATCCCCGTTGCGGTGTCGACCGTATACGTGCCGGTATCCCACAACATCACTGTCCCGCCGCCATATTCCCCTGCTGGAATCGTCCCTTCGAACGTGTTGTAGGAGATTGGATGATCTTCGACTTGCATGGCGAGCCGTTTGACGGCCGGGTCGGCGGACGGTCCTTTCGGGACGGCCCAGCTTTTCATTACGCCGTCGATCTCGAGGCGAAGATCGAAATGCAGGTGTGACGCCGCATGCTTCTGAATGACGAAGCGGAGCCCTTTGGCACGTGGGGCACGCGCGCCAACTGGCTCCGCTGTCTTGGTGAAGTCACGCTTTCGATTGTATTCCGCCAGGAGTGTGTCGGCGGTAGATGTGCGCAATTGGCGGGGCGCTGATTTGCGACCCGCAGTAGTGCTCGTCTTTCGGCCCGCCCGTGCGACTGCCGTTGCGGGCTTTGCTGTTTTCGCCGCCGTCGTCTTCCGACGACGGGCGGGCGTTCGAGCGGTTGTCTTTCGAGGGGTCAACCGACTTTGACCACGTCGGACGCTTGCGGTCCTTTTTGGCCTTGGACGATTTCGAACTCGACTTTGTCGCCTTCACCCAACGATTTGAAACCATTGGACGTGATTGCGCTGTAATGCACGAACACGTCAGGGCCGCCTTCTCGCGAGATGAAGCCGAACCCTTTCGCGTCGTTGAACCACTTTACCGTGCCAGTAATTCGTGCCATGTGTTCGTGTTCCCCCGTAGTGGGGAGGGTTAAAGCAAATTCTGTGCTCCGTTACGCCGCGCCAGCAATGTACCGTGCGAAACGACCACACTTCGCACACTTCAACGTCACGTGCGCATGAGGGGGTGGGGGCGAGGTCGCAGGGTCGCGCTCGATGTCCGATCCACCACATGCTGGGCAATGCAGGGGGGCGCCATGCTTGTCAGTGTTGACGAGTGTCAACACCTGCGCCGGGTTGTAGGTAACTGGCCGAGGTTTCCGCATAACAGGTCCTTGTTGCCGCAAAGGTTTTCCGGCTGAGAATATCCGGGTTCTCAGCCGCTACCCATTATACGAGCATTTACTCAATAAAGTTTCATGTGGAACGATCGTTCCGTTAATCCCAGCTGTGAGGTCTGCGCCAAATCTTGCGTCCGACCCGCCACGGTTTTTTATCGCTGATCTCCCCACCGCTCGAAAACGCCTCGGCATCCTCCAGCGATTCGCTCATATCGTTGGACTTGGCCGAGGCTTCGTCGGCCCAGTGGAGGATCTCGGCTTCCAGGGTCATGGGCTGGACCGGGCTACCGAACTCCAGGGCGCCGTGGTGGCTCAGGATCATGTGCTGGATCTCGAGGAGCTGGCCGTCCGAGCAGACTGGTTGGTTGAGCTTGGCGAGTGCCCGTTCGAGCATGAGGGCGCCGAGGACCACGTGGCCGAGGAGGAGGCCGCAGGGGGTCATGGAGAAGCCGCCTGGGCCGACCTCGTAAGCTTCGACCTTCCCGATGTCGTGGAGGAGGCTCCCGGCGATGACTAGGTCCGGATTGGCGCGGGCCGTTCTGGCCGTCGCCTTTCCGATCGACACGACTTCGTAGACGTGTAAGAGTAGGCCGCCGAGCTTGGCGTGATGGCCGGCTGGGGAGCCTGGGGTGCGCTCGAAGCGGAGTCGGAAGGCGTCGTCGGCGAAGAAGAGATCGACGACCGTGCGGAGCGGGGCCGAGCGGATTTCACTCCGTTGTTTATCGATCCAATCCCAGAGGCGGGTACAGTCGCCGACACTCGGGAGGAAGGTGACGGGGTCGAATTGCTCTTTTGGGAGGACGCGAAGGGGGGCGGTGATCGTCAGTTGCCGCTTGGCGCTTCCATTCTTGGCGTACAGCGAGACGTCGCCGATGACTTGCACGACGTGTCCGCGTTCGGCGCCGTCGGCCCACGTCATCTTGTCGGACCAGATGGGGGCGGCTTCGATGCGGCCTGAGGCGTTGCCGAGTGTAAGAATGACGTACGGATCGCCAGTCGCCGTCCTTTTTTCGTTCCGCTCGACGACGAGAAAATCGCTTTGGACCCGGTCGCCGGGGGCGAGTTGCGGGATCTGTACGGCTGGCGTTGGCATACGGTGGAAGGTGTGGCGCCCCGCCGATCGAGGCAAGGGGAACGGTTGCTACATTTAGGGCGGCTTTTCATGCGGCTTTTTTGAGAGGGTATCCGTGGCTCCGCAATTCATTTATGTCATGAAAGATCTCCGCAAGGTCGTCCCGCCATCGCGGGAGATCTTGAAGGGGATTTGGTTGTCGTTTTATCCCGGCGCGAAGATCGGGGTACTCGGTTCGAACGGCGCGGGAAAATCGTCCCTGCTTCGCATCATGGCCGGTGTCGATCAAGATTTCCAAGGCGAAGCGTGGGCGCACGAGGGGACCAAGATCGGCTATCTCCCGCAGGAGCCGCAGCTCGATCCGACCAAGACGGTGAAAGAAAACGTCGAGGAAGCGGTGAAAGAGACGCGCGCGTTGCTCAAGAAGTTCGAAGACATTTCGATGAAGTTCGCCGAGCCGATGAGCGACGACGAGATGACGAAGTTGTTGGATCAACAAGCGCGCGTGCAGGAACGGATCGACGCGGTGAACGCGTGGGAGTTGGATCGAACCATCGAGATCGCGATGGACGCGTTGCGGCTTCCGCCGGCCGATGCAGACGTGACAATGCTCTCGGGGGGTGAAAAGCGCCGTGTCGCGCTATGTCGCACGTTGTTGGAGCAGCCGGACATGTTGTTGCTCGACGAGCCGACCAACCACTTGGACGCGGAGTCGGTCGCGTGGCTGGAACGGTTTCTGGGCGAGTTCCCCGGTACGGTGGTCGCGATTACGCACGATCGTTATTTCCTCGACAATGTCGCCCAATGGATTCTGGAGCTCGATCGCGGCGCTGGTATTCCGTACGAAGGGAACTACAGCGCGTGGCTGGATCAGAAAAGAACGCGGCTCGCGCAGGAAGAAAAGCAGGCGTCCGCGCGGCAACGCACCTTGGAGCGCGAGCTCGAATGGGTCCGGTTGGCGCCACGCGCTCGGCAAGCCAAGAGCAAAGCGCGTATCAAGAACTACGAAGAGCTGGCGAGCGCCGAGACGGTGGAGAAAGTCTCGCAGAACGAGATCGTGATTCCGCCGCCACCGCGGTTGGGGAACGAAGTCGTGAACGCCACCGGGTTGCGGAAAGAATATGGCGATAAGCTCCTCTTCGAGAACTTGTCGTTCTCACTGCCGCGTGGTGGCATCGTGGGAGTCATCGGTCCGAACGGCGCCGGTAAGACGACGTTGTTCCGGATGATCGCGGGGCAGGAAACGCCGGATGACGGCAAGCTGGTCATCGGTGACACGGTCGCGTTGGCGTACGTCGATCAAGGGCGTGATTTGGATGGCACCAAGACCGTGTACGACGAAGTGAGTGGCGGCAACGACGTCATTATGGTCGGGAAACGGGAGATGAACGCGCGCGCCTATCTGTCGTCGTTCAACTTCAAAGGGACCGATCAGCAGAAGAAAGTCAAAGATCTTTCGGGGGGCGAGCGGAATCGTCTCCATCTCGCGAAGCTGCTCAAGAGCGGGGGGAATCTCCTGTTGCTGGACGAGCCGACGAACGATCTCGATGTCGATACGTTGCGTGCGCTCGAAGAGGCGTTGGTCGATTTCTCCGGATGCGCCGTGGTGATCTCGCACGATCGGTGGTTCCTGGATCGTATCGCGACGCATATTCTCGCGTTCGAAGGGAATTCGGAAGTGGTCTGGTTCGAGGGGAATTATCAGGAATATTCCGCCGATCTCCATCGCCGAAAGGGGGTGGATGCCGACCAGCCGCATCGGATCCAGTACAAGAAGTTGATTCGCTAGACGACTCGTTGCCGGGACCGGTGTCAGGGGAGCGGAGTACATTATGGAAGTGTCATGTTTGCTGCGCCGTTTGCTTCGCTGATTACCCGGTTCCGGCGGTGGTTGGGAGCCGCGGAGGTGTTCACCGTCCGCGGCTTTCAGGTCGTGGTCGAAAACAATCGTCCCGACATCGAGACGCCGAAGGTCCTCGCTCGGTTGGACGAGGCGCTCGCGCTGATCGAGCAGTATCAACCGTGGCGGCTCGCGCATTTGCGGCGCGATCTGAGGCAGTTTTGGATCGTTCGCTATCCGTGTCGCGGCGCGTACTTTCCGGGCGCGGGGACCTGCATGACCGAGTTGACCTTTCTCGCGCGAACCGACATTGGCGCCGAAGTCGTGGCGTCGTCGATCGTGCATGAAGGGGTGCATGCGCGCGTCGATCGGGTGCGGCATCTCCTGGGTGGAGGAGCGGCGCTGGGGCCGACACCTTCGCCGTCGCGCGACATGGCGCGTGAAGAGCGGCTCTGCCGGCGTGCGGAGTTGGCCTTTGGACGGGCGCTTCCCGCTGGTTTGGGCGCGCCGGTGATCGCGCGAGCGGAAGCGAGTCTCGCGTTGGACGATGCTGACGTCGCCCCTGTCATCGATTGGGGTGACGCCCATGCGGCGCAGGTGAGAGTGGACAATCGTTCCGGCGGTCGCCAAACTTAGCCTTTATGCAAGCGCCGCACGCCGACATTCGAGGTCCTGTACGACGTCCCGCATCACAACGCATCGCATCACAGCTTGGTGTGGGTGCTGGAATCGTGCAGGTCATCGCGACATTCTGTCCGGCAATTCGCGTACGGTTGTGGGGCGGCGTGTCATTTCTCCAAGTCCATGCCGTCGGCGGGGTACTGCTGGTCCTCGGCGGCATCGTCGCGATTGCGGCGTGGCGCGGATGGACGCGGTGGCTGATGGGCGGAAGTCTCCTTTCGATGCTCATCGTGGTTGCCATGTATTTCCGTATCGTGACGCGTCCGTCGGGCTATTTCGTCGATCCGCTGTTGCGACACGTCGTGCATCCGGGGTGGGGATTCGTGCCGATGACGGTGGCGATCCTCTTCGCGCTCGTGTCGGCGGTGTGGCTTGCATTCACACCGGCGGTACGTGCGCCGTTGCAGGACGGTGCACGCGATGCTCGTGATGCTCGTGATGCTGTCAACGATCCCGTTGCTCTCTCATAGCGGCGTCGTGTAGCACATCTCTTGCCCCGCACCGTGCACGACTCCCCTGCATGGTGCACTGGATGGGATTTTTCTCGAGGCATATCTAAATGATGAACCGTGGAATTCGGACCACGTTGCCGCATGTCCTAGCGGCAACTGCGTTGGGAGCGATGGTCACGCTCTCCGCGTGTAAAAAGAGCGACTCAGCGACTGGCGATACGACCACAACGACATCATCAATGACGTCGGATAGCACGACACCGATGACGTCGACGCCGAACGCCATGGCGGCGACGGCCACTGCCGGTGCCGCAACCGACGCGCAAATCTTTGCCCGGCTCGTCGCCGCGAACGAAGGCGAAATCGCCGCGGGGAAGATGGCGGAGTCGAAAGCGACCAATGCAGACGTCAAATCGTTCGCGCGGATGATGGTGACCGATCACGGGAAGATGTTGAACGACGTGAGCGGGTTGGCGAAGAAGCTCAACGTCACGCCTGACACCGCGGCGGCCGATTCGATCAAGACGGCGAACAGCTCGATGGCGAACGCGCTGCGATCCGCGGCGAAAGGGACGACGTTCGATACGACCTATGTGAACGGACAAGTCGCGGGGCATGAAGCTACGTTGGCGATGCTCAAGACGGCCGCGGGACAAGCACAGAACGCGGAGTTGAAGCAGGCGCTCAACGGGGCGATGCCGGCGGTCCAGAGCCACTTGGACCGAATCAAGAACATCCAGGCCAAGATGAAATAAGCGATGCCGGTGGGGGGAGCCAGACTGGTCCTCCCACCGGCCGCGACGTCGACCGGGTATATCTGGATGGGGTGATCGAGCGAACGACCTCGCTCCTTCACCTCCTGGTTGACGGCATGCGCTCGACTCGGGTGACCGAGCTGCAGTACCAGATCCAGCGCATGGCCCCAGCGCTGCTGCAGGAGCTCGACCGAGCACAGGCGTTGCGGAAAAATTTGTGATATTCGAGCGCGGAATTATCGCAGCCAGATTGCTCTGGTCTTCGGTATTCTGAGGATCTAGAACGAATGTTCGATAATTTTTTGAGCATTTTGTCGTTTTGTGCTCGCTTTGTGCATACCGAACTGTCATAGAAATGGATTGAGCGGCAGCGGAGGCACGAGTGGACACTTTTCTGGGGCGAGCACTTACAGATCCAGCGACGGGACTTCCGAATCTTCCTTATTTCTGTCTGATCCAGAATTGGGAAGAGCGGCAGGCTCGGCGGCGGCGGACCGCCGTGCGGGTTTTGCGGGTGCATGTGGCATCTGGAAGCGAGAGTATGCGCCGGATGCTCATGTGGCGGTTGTGCCAGGAGCTCAGAACGTCCGATCTCATGGCTTCGGATGGGCGTGACGACTTCCGGATCCTGTTGACGACGCCGGATGCTGAGCGGGCCGAGATCATCGCGGAGCGGATCACGACGCTGACTGATCGTCTTCGCGAGGAAGACGGGGGGACGAGTGGCGAGTCGATCATCGTTTCGATCGAGGTCGATCCCTTGTACGAAGGGCAAGGCGACGAGGACGGTCCGTGCGATCCCTGCGACGAGAACGCGTTCGCGGCGCAGCAGGAACGATAGGCGCTGCGCCGTGAGGAGCGCCCTGGACTGAGCGAACCCGTGTGCAGAAGTGTGCACTTCGTTTGCAGCTCGTTTGCACCTCGTCTGGTTCGTCCGAACGTACTAGCTTACCGCTTTCGAGTTTCGAGATTTTCATGACGTTCATGATGACACGCCACACCTGTCGTTCTTCGCGCGTTGCCTCGCGTCTCGCTCTCATCGTGGCGTGCGGCGCGGCTAGTGTTCCTATTGCTACGGCGATGGGACAAGGAGCTGTACCGATCGCGCCTGCGCAAGCCGCACCGCATACCCCGGCACCCGCGGTCGGCGCTGATGCTCCGGACTTCACGGCAGCGTGGGGTGACTCCGCGGGGATCAAAGCGACGCCACTCGTGCTGCACGATTTGCAGCAGCGTGTGGTCGTGCTCGCGTTCTATCCGGCGGATCGGACGGGCGGATGCACGATCGAGCTGAGCCGGTTTCGGGACGACTACACCAAGCTGTTCGGGACGGGTGACGTCGTCGTCCTCCCGACGTCGACCGATTCGGTCGAGACCCACGTGGCCTGGGCGCAGGAGATGAAGTTTCCGTTCAGTTTGGTGAGCGATCTGGGCGGGAAGGTCGCGACGATGTACGGGTCGATCACGCCGGGGCGCGGGAATGCCAACCGGACCGTGTTCGTGATCGGGAAGGACGGGAAGATCGCGTATGAGAACCTGCATTTCGTCGCGTCCGACGACAAAGCCTACGACGAATTAGCGGCCGCGGTCAAGAAAGCGGTCGAGTAGCGACGTACTCAGGAGGGGAATTCGGGTCATCCATCCCCCCACGCAAACATTTGGTGCAAGTAAGTACCCACTTGCGAATGTGACGAGGCGTTCATTTATTTCCGCTGCCTATGGAACGCCGAACTGAACTGTTGCGCGCCGCGGCGCGCGTGTATGCCAAGTATGGATATCGGGGATCGACGACACGCCGGATCGCCGATGAGGCTGGGGTCAACGAGGTCACCATCTTTCGGCAATTCGGATCGAAAGATGCGCTGATGCAGGCGGCCATTGCCACGTGCGGTGGGAGTGACGAAGTGGAAGACCTGCCGGTGGTCCCGATCGACCCGGTCGCCGAATTGACAACGTGGTGCGGTGCCGTGATGGCGCAGATGCGGGAGATGCGCGAGTTGATCCGTCGCTGCATGAGCGAGCGCAACGAACATCCGGAGCTGAGCGCGTCGTCGAATTCGCCGGCACCACGCGCGGCGGTGCAGCTGCGCAACTATTTACAGCGACTGCACGGCGCTGGCTTCGTCGACGCGGAATTCGACGTGAAAGGGGCGACGGCGATGTTGATGGGGGCGCTGTTTTCCGATGCGATGGGACGTGACGTCATGCCTGATGTCTTTCCCTCGACACCGGCTGGCGTCTCCGCCGTGTACGCCAAGCTGCTGTTACGCGCGATCGGAGCGATCGGCGTGAACTATTCACCTTCTTTGCACGAGCATACCTCACTTGCGTAATGTGATCCGAGGCTTGGCGAGCGTGGCGATGACAGTCGTCGTCGCCGGCACTGCTTTGCTGGCTGCACCCCTGCTCACCGCACCGCTCGGGGCGCAGGTCTCCACGCCGGCGGATTCAGCGCGCGCGCATCCCATCTCGCTGGATGAGGCGGTGCGCACGGCGGAGCGTCAGAGCAAGGTGCTCCGCATTGCGCAGAATGCGGTAACACGGGCGAAAGGGGGACAATATCAAGCGCGGAGTCAGTTGCTCCCGCAGCTCGGGGTGTCGGCCAATTATACGCGAACGCTCAAATCGCAGTTCTCCGGATTGTTCGGCTCGTCGTCGGATACGTCGCACGTGGTGCAGGGGCCGCCCGGACCGTGCGATCAATATCTGCTCGATTCGAGCTCGCCAACAAGCGCACGTGTCGGTGGGCTGGAGCAGTACGCACGGTGCGTCTCCGCGGGAAACAATTCGAGCACCGGCGGATTGAACTTCAGCAATCTTCCGTTCGGGCAGGCGAACGCGTATACGATCGGGTTGAGTGGGACGCAGAATCTGTTCACCGGTGGGCGCGTGAGCGGCCAGGTCGCCGCCGCGAATGCCGGCAAACGATCGGCGGACATCGAGTGGACGGCGCAGCGCGCGCAGCTTCGGCTCGACGCGACGCAGGCCTACTATGATGCGGCGTTGTCGGATCGGCTGCTCTCGATCGCGCAGGCGACGCTGAAGCAAACGGAGGATCTGCTCAAGCAGACGCAGTTGCAGAAGCAAGTCGGGAATACCTCAGAGTTCGATTTGCTCCGTGCGACGGTGGCGCGCGACAATCAACGTCCTGTCGTGATTCAGCGGCAGAGCGATCGGGACATCGCGTATCTCCGGCTGAAGCAGCTGCTCAACCTACCATTGGATGAGCCGGTCACGCTCGTGACGTCGATCGACGATTCAACGGTGGCGCCTCCCGGCGTGGACTTGGTTCGCGCGGTGACGCCCGATACCACGACGGAGCATCGCGCGATCGTGCGTGAGGCGAACGAAAATGTGTCGGCGCAGCGCGGTTTGTTGAAAGTGGCTCGGTCGCAACGGATTCCGTCGCTACAGCTGTCGACCGCATACGGCGGAGTGGCGTATCCGACGGGTGGATTACCGGCCGCGAGCGATTTCCGGGCGAACTGGACTGTCACGTTGGCGACGAGCTTCCCACTATTTACGGGCGGACGGATCCGCGGCGACGAGTTGATCGCGCAAGCCAACCTGCGCGACGCGCAGGATCGGTTGCAGCAGTCGCGCGAGTACGCGGCGTTGGATGCGCGTGTCGCGCTCAACGGGTTACGGCAAGCCGAAGCGACGTTCGATGCGAGCCGAGGGACGGCGGAAGAGGCGCAACGGGCGTATGAGATCGCGGACGTGCGGTATCGGGAAGGGGTGTCGACGCAATTGGAGTTGAACGATGCGCGGAATCAGTTGTCGCAAGCGTTGGCGAACCGCGCGCTCGCCGCGCGCAACTTGCTCGTGGCACGTGTGAAGTTGGCGTTGCTCCCCGATCTGCCGTTGCAAACGCAAGGGGTGGGACAAGGGACGATATCGTCGGGCGCAGCAGGAGCGTCTGGAGTGGGTCAGGGCGCGGGTGCCTCTGGCCAGCAAGGGATGCAAGGGACACAGAATACGCAGGGCGCACAGGGGGGACAAAGTACCGCGGGAGCGGCCACCATCCCTGGCACGGCTTCTTTCTAACTCATTCAGACGACTCCTTCGACTTTCTCTCGATATAGATATATATGACCTCTCGTACTTCTTCACGTGCAGGGATTCGTTCGGCTGCGGGTACTGCGTTGGTTGCCGCGACGGTGATCGTCACCGCCTGCGGTCACAAGGACAACGCATCCGCGGCCGCGGCGCCACCGTCGACTGTCATTGGTCCTGAAAACATCGTCGTCGCCTCGAATGGCGTCGTAACGAGTGGACCGACTATTTCCGGAACGTTGGCGGCCGAATTGTCGGCCACGATCCGCTCGCAACTTACCGGGTCAGTCATTTCCACGAGCGCGGAGCAAGGCCAATCCGTTAGTAAAGGAACGGTCCTCGGCCGTATCGACGCGTTTGCGTTGCAGGAGGCGTTCATGAGCGCCAAGTCGACGCTCGCGTCGGCGCAGACGACGTTCGACATTGCGTCGCGTGATTATGCGCGGCAGAAGAAATTGCTCGACGCCGGAGCGATCGCGCCGCGTGACCTCGAAGCGTCGCAGCGGACATATACCAGTGCGCAGGCGCAGGTCGAAACGGCGCGGTCGCAGTTGGCGAACGCCAGCAAGAATTTGGAAAACACGCGCATCGTCGCGCCGTTCGCTGGGATCGTGAGCCAGAAGAACGTGAGCGCCGGTGACGTGGTCCAGCCCGGCACGGCGTTGTTCACGGTGGTCGATCCGTCGAGCATGCGGCTCGATGCGTCGGTGGCGTCGAATCAATTGTCGGCAGTGCGGGTCGGGACGGACGTCCTCTTCTCGGTCACTGGATACCCCGGACAACAGTTTCACGGCCGAGTGACGCGGGTGAGTCCGGTGGTGGATCCATCGACCCGGCAAGTGATGATTACCGTGTCGATCCCGAACGCGGGGCGTCATCTCGTCGCCGGGTTGTATGCCGATGGACGGTTGTCGAGTGAGACACAAAATGGCATCGTGGTGCCGGCGACGGCGATCGATACCCGCATGCAACGGCCGGCAGTCGTGCGGCTCCGGAAAGGGGTCGTGGAACGGACCGACGTGCAGTTGGGGATGCGCGATCTCAACGCCGAAACGGTGCAGATCACGTCGGGCGTGAGCGTTGGTGACACGTTGTTGGTCGCCGCGGCGCAGGCCATCTCGCCCGGAACTCCCGTCAAAGTCGAAGGCGTTCCGGCGGATAAGAATCCGCCGATCGCCAGTGCCAGTCAGGGCGCTCCGACAAGTTCGAGCGCACAATCGTCGTCGAGCGCCACCCGGTAGCGCCACCCGTCGCCTATGTTCATTTCAGATTTCGCCATCAAACGTCCCATCGTCACCGTCGTCGTCATGGTGGCGCTGGTGATCTTCGGGATCTTCGGCTTCGTCAAGACGGACGTCGATGAATTCCCGGACATTCAAGCACCGTTCGTCTTCGTTGCGGTACCGTATCCTGGTGCGTCGCCCGATCAGGTCGAACGAGAAGTCATCGACCGGATGGAAGAGGCGTTCCAAGGGTTGAACGGGATCGATCAGGTCAAGTCGACCGCGAACGACGGCTTCGCGCAGATTCTGGTGCAGTTCAAGTTCTCGAAGCCGGTCGATCAAGCGACGCAGGACGTGCGCGACGCCATTTCGGGGATTCGCGACAAGCTCCCGGTCGAGATGAAGGAGCCGATCATCAAGAAGTTCGATCCGAGCGATCAACCCATTGTTTCTCTGAGCTTGGCGTCGAAGACGTTGACGCCGAACGAGCTCACGATTCTGGCCGATCCGGGGATCACGCGACAGTTGCAGGCGCTACCAGGGGTTGCGCAGGTGACCGTATCGGGTGGCGTCGATCGCGAAATTTCGGTCGACGTGATTCCGTCGAAGCTCGACGCGGCGCACGTCAGTGTCGCCGATGTCGTGAATGCGTTGAACTCGCAAAATTTGTCGGTTCCGGTTGGCATGGTGAATGGCGGGCTGCAGGAGCGGTCGATCCGGTTGCGGGGACGGTTGGAGACGCCGCAGGAGTTCGCGACGTTGGTCGTCTCACAACGGAACGGACAGCTCATCCGGTTGGGCGACGTCGCCACGGTGCGTGATGGGTCGGCGGAGCCGCGCTCGTTGGCACTCTATAATGGTGTGGCGGGGGTCGGGATCGACATCACCAAGTCGAAAGGGACGAGCACGACGCGTGTCGCGAGTGAGATTCTCGCCAAGGTGAAAGAGATTCAACCGACACTGCCGGCCGGCGTCAAGATCGACATCGTGCGCGATGCCGGGACGCGGGTGGAGAATTCGGTACGGAACGTCGAAGAGGCACTGGTGGAAGGAGCGGTACTCACGGTGCTCGTCGTCTTCCTCTTCCTCAACTCGTGGCGTTCGACGGTCATCACGGGATTAGCACTTCCTGTCTCGACGATTTCGGCGTTCATCGCGGTGTGGGCGTTCGGCTACACGCTCAACACGATGTCACTCCTCGGCTTGTCGCTCGCGATCGGTATTCTGATCGACGACGCGATCGTGGTGCGCGAGAACATCGTGCGACACGTCGAGATGGGTGAGGATCACTTCAAGGCGGCGCACACCGGAACCGATGAAATCGGGCTCGCGGTGACGGCGACGACGTTGTCGATCATGGCGGTCTTCGTTCCGATCGCGTTCATGAGTGGGATTTCCGGGCAGTGGTTCAAACCGTTCGCGTTGACGATCGCCTGTGCGGTCGCCATGTCGTTGTTCGTATCGTTCTCGCTCGACCCGATGTTGTCGGCGTACTGGCCGGACCCCGAGCTCGAAGCGCACGAACATCGTGGGTGGTTGACCAACAAATTGGTGCAGTTCAACGCGTGGTTCGACCGGCAGGCGGACGAGTACAAGAAAGTCATCGCGTGGGCGCTCGATCACCGCGGCGCGATGGTCGCGATCGCGATCGGATCGTTCATCATGGCAATCATGATTCCGGCGCGCGGTGTCATCGCAGCGGGAATCGTCCTGACGGCGGTGATTCTTTTCGTACTGCTCGTGACGCGCGTACAGTCCGGCTTGGCGAAGTGGCTCGGATTCGCGCTGCTGTTCGCCTGCATGATCTTCGGTGTCGGCAAGGCGCCGGTCGTTGGACAGTTGGGGGGGAGCTTCTTCCCGATCGCGGACAACTCCGAGCTCAGTGTCTCGATCGAGACGCCGCCGGGGTCGAACCTCGATTACACGCACATCAAGGCGGAAGAGGTCGGGCGGATCGTGCGGACGCACAAGGAAGTCGCGTACACGTATACCACCGTTGGCTCCGCGACGGGATCCGGCGTCGTCGACGAAGGGAACATCTACGTTCGATTGACACCGAAGAACACACGGTCGCTGTCGCAGAACGATCTCTCGGCGATCATCCGCCGCGAAATCGGACGGATTGGTGGCGTGATCGCGTATACCTATGAGGGTGGGATCGCTGGAAACCAGAAGCAGATCCAAGTCGAAATTCGCGGGACGGACAACACGGTGTTGGGGCGTGTCGCGGAGCAGATGGAAGCCGAGGTGCGCAAAGTTCCGGGGGCGGCGGACGTTGGGTTGTCGACCAAAGGATTGAAGCCGGAGCTTGACGTGCAGCTCAATCGCGGACTCGCTGGAACGCTCGGGCTCACCGTGGGGCAACTCGCGCAGTCGTTGCGTCCGGCGTTCGCGGGGGTGCAGATCGGGAACTGGGTCGACCCGACGGGGAAGACTCGCGACGTCACGGTACGCCTCGCGCCGGAAGCACGCACGCGCGCGAACGATCTGGAGCAGTTACCGATTATCGTGAATGGCAGCAGCAATGGCAATGGTGGAAACAGCGGCCCACAAACCATTCCACTCGGCCAGATCGCAACAGTTCGGCAATCGACCGGCCCCGCGCAAATCGACCACCTCGACCAGGACAAAGTCGTCGTGCTCGGCGCCAACGCTCAGGGACGCTCGCTCAGCCAAGTGTCGACGGATGTGAATGCCGCGGTCGCGAAGGTGCCGTTGCCACCGGGTGTGCGTCTGTCGCAAGGGGGACAGGTCAAAGATCAGGGCGAGGTGTTCGGTTCCGTCTTCGCCGCGCTCGGATTGGCGGTGCTCCTGATGTATTTGATTCTCGTGGTGCAATTCGGATCGTTCCTCGATCCGTTGGCGATCATGTTGTCGCTTCCGCTGTCATTGATCGGGGTCGTGCTCGCGCTCGTGATCACCCGCGACACGCTCAACATCATGTCGTTGATCGGCGTCATCCTGTTGATGGGAATCGTCGCCAAGAACGCCATCTTGTTGGTCGATTTCGCGAAGTGGCAACGTGAGAGTGGTCATCTCGAATTGCGCGAAGCGTTGATCGAGGCTGGGCGTGTCCGGTTACGTCCGATTTTGATGACGACGCTCGCGTTGATTGCCGGTATGATCCCCGTCGCGCTCGGATTTGGCGAAGGGGCGGATTTCCGGGCGCCGCTTGGACGAGCGGTGATCGGCGGCGTCATCACGTCGACCTTGTTGACGTTGCTCGTCATTCCGACGATCTACGAAATTCTCGACGAGTGGCGTGAGCGGTTGTTGCATTTCTTCCGTCCCGCGTCCGGGACCCGCGGGCATGGCGTGCCGCCGGGTACAGCACACGCCGCCGGCGGTGGATCCGCGGCGCCAGCGCTGAGCAAACCGGAGTAAATTTCTCCGGGTGACGAGCGCGACGCGCCGAGCCCAGGGGGCGGCACAAACCGGGATGTTGGTCAATACCACCCTCGCAATCGTGAAGTTGATCGCGGGGGTGGTTGGGCATTCGTACGCGCTCATCGCCGACGCCGTCGAGTCGACGGCCGACATTTTTTCGTCGTTTGTGGTGTGGGGTGGATTACACATCGCGTCGCAACCAGCCGACGAAGATCATCCGTACGGTCACGGACGCGCCGAAGCGTTAGCGGCGGCGGTCGTGGCGATTATGCTGCTCGGTGCCGCTGGCGGGATCGCCATCCAAGCCTTCCGGCAAATCATGACGCCACACGAGGTTCCCAGCTCGTGGACACTCGCGGTCCTCGGTGTCGTCATCGTGGTCAAAGAGTTGTTGTTTCGCCGAGTGGTTGCCGTCGCGGATGAAGTGGGGAGCACGGCGGTGCACGCGGATGCACAGCATCATCGGAGCGACGTGTTCACGTCGCTCGCGGCCTTCGCGGGGATTTCGATCGCCGTCGTCGGCGGACCGAAGTGGGTGGCAGCCGACGGATGGGCGGCGCTCGTGGCGGCGGTCGTGATTGGCTACAACGGTGTCAAGATGTTGTTGCCGTCGGTCGACGATCTCATGGATCGCGCGCCGAGCGACGAGATGGTTCGCCGTATTTCACGCGCGGCGACCGCGCTCCCTGAAGTGTGCGCGGTGGAGAAGCTCAAAGTGCGGAAGATGGGGCTGGCGTACTTCGTCGATTTGCACGTGCAGGCGGATCCGCAGCTTTCGTTGCACGATGCGCATATCGTCAGTGGAAAGGTCAAAGGGGCGATTCGAAGCGCAGTCCCCGCGGTGGACGAAGTGCTCATCCACATGGAGCCGTACGAAGTCATGTCTGACGCCGAACATCAGGTCGCGCCCTAGCCATTTCGTGGAGTTTGGTCCAACGGTCAGGACCGCCTATTTTTCGGCATGCACATTCGACGGATTGCCCCTCTTCTCGCCCTTCCGCTCGTGGCGGCCGCTTGCGGCGGCGCTGACGAGCGCGACCCGGATCGGACGTCGCTCGCCGCGCGTGCGCCGCAGGACGTCATGACCCTCGACTCGTCGGCCTTACCGCAAAAGGCCACGGGGGGTGCCGCTGGTGGCGCCAATGGGGCGGAGATCTTCACGCGCTGTGCGGCGTGCCATCAGTCGACTGGGCAAGGACTTCCGGGGACGTATCCCCCATTGGCTGGCTCGGAATGGCTCGTGAACAACCCTGAAGTGCCGATCCGGATCGTGCTCCATGGGCTGCAGGGACCGATTACGGTGAAGGGGAGCTCGTTCAACAACGCGATGACACCATTCGCCGACCAACTGTCGGACGAGGAGATCGCGGCGGTGCTCACCTACGAGCGGTCCAATTGGGGGAACGGTGCGTCCGCGGTGACGGCCGAGCAGGTGAAGGCGGTGCGTGAGGCGACCAAGTCGCAGACGACGCCGTGGAAGCCGGACGACCTAAAGGGGATGCTCAACGCGAAGTAAACCCTCGTGCAGACGGCTTTTCTATCTGACGTCCCCGTCACGTTGTGCTCTGGCGGGGACGAGCGCTTTTCCGGCTCATCTAGACGGTCGGCGCTGGATAGGTTAATCTCAAGGGCTGCGTCCGTGAGGGAGGCAGATTCTGTGGAGGCAATATCGCAAAAGAAGATCTGATCGAGCTCGAAGGAACGGTCACTGAGGTGCTCCCGAGTACCTCGTTTCGCGTGACGCTCGATAACGGCGCCGAAGTGCTCGCCACGATCGCGGGGAAGCTGCGCCGCTTTCGTATCCGTATCCTCGAAGGAGATCGTGTGACGGTGGAGGTTTCTCCCTACGATCTCTCGCGCGGCCGGATTACCTATCGGCACAAGTCATAGTGCCGTACGCAGCGCTTCAGCGCTCGCTCGATCCTGCGTGATGGACGGAGCACCGTCCTGATAACGCGTAGACGCGACTCGATGTCAGAGTCGCGTCTTTTTTTATACCTTTTTTATACGTTGCCGCGAATGATCGCCAGCGATTCGATGATTCCCTGTAGTTGCTGCGGACTGAGCCCGGCAAGACGTTGCGCTTCGATCGCGTCGAGGGTGGTGCGCGATTCATTGATGACGGCTAAACCTTTCGCCGTGATGCGCGCAGTGACGTGACGCCGGTCGTTGGTATCGCGGGTGCGACTGATCAGTCCCATCTCTTCCATGCGATCCAATAACCGCGGGACATCCGGCACCTGTGCTACGAGCCGATCCCCAACCTCTCGGCCGCACAGCCCTTCGGGGTGCGCGCCGCGGAGAATGCGGAGCACGTTGTATTGCGTGACGGTCACGCCGAACGGTTTGAGCGCTTCGGCGGTTGCGTGCTCGAGGACCGCGGCGGTTCTCAGAATACTGACCATCGCCTCGCTGCCGGGGCTCGCGAAGGGCTTCGTCTGCTTGATCTCGTCCTGCAATTTGCTCGGCACCCCGGCAAATTACGAGTTATAACATACACCGGCAAGAGGGACACTCCCGATCGTGGGAGTATCCCTCCGTCAGCCGATCAGCAACTGATCAGCTGCCGTTGTTGAATCGGCCGAGTGCGGCGCGAACGGCCTCGCGCATGGCGATGACAGTGTCTTCGTGGGCCGCGGCGGAGTCGGACCGGACGTGAACCTCGATCCCTTCGGCGACCCGTACCCGGCGCCAGGTGGCGGCTGGCTCGTCGTCGTGTGCGGCGACGAGGTCGGCTTTGGTGAAGAGGGCGGGCTCGAGGGAGCTGGCAACGCGCCGTTCGAGGGCGTCACCAGTGACGCCCTTCATTTCGACTTTGATTTTCTCGAGCGACTGCCCTTCGCGCTGGCGGATCTTGACGGCCAGGAGCTGGAGCAGATGCCGGTAGTTGTACGTTGCGGCCGTCCCGGTCCCTTCGGGGCGGTCGATCAGCCCGGCGGAGACGTAAAAACGGACCGAGCGAGCACTCGGTGCGGCACGAGCCGACGCATTTGTCGGCCGCAGGCCGGCGGCGTCTACGAGGCTGGTGGCGTGGGCGGCGAGGCCACGAGCGTTCCAGGGGGCATGTTTTGCGTGAGCCCGGAGGAGAGCAACCGGCGATTCAGCCATGTGGATAGGATAGCGTTGAACTCATCAGCCCGTTCGTCCTGCGGTAGATCGCCGGCGGGCGAGAGGATGTGAACGTCGAAGTCGGGCTTGAGGGCACGAAACCCTCTGACCTCCTCGACTGGGGCAATCTGCGCCTCCTCGCCCCAAAATAATAGTGCCGGCTGGCGGAGTCGACGGAGCGCTCGGCGCACGTCGATGTTGAGCTGGCCGGCAATGAACGCGGCGGGCGCGTGGCGCGCGCCGCGTTGATGCGCAGTGCCGTAGTACACGTCGACCAATTCGTCGGTGACGAGTGTGTTGCTTGCGTACGCTTCTTCGAGAAAGAAGCGCAAGCTCCGGCGTGACACGAGTGCGTTGAAGGCCGCCGTGCCAAGGATCGGCGCGTCGATCGCCAAACGTTCTGCGTCGCCGCGAATCCCCGGAGCTTCGTTGAGGCGCGTGAGTCCGGTGGGACCGACGAGCACGAGTGCGGGAAAGCGATGTGGATCACGCGCGCTCAACACGATGGCGTACGCCGCGCTCAACGACGATGCGACGAGCGTGCATGGACCACCGATGACTTGTCCGACGAAGTCGGAAATGAGCGAGATGTAGAGCCGCGCACTGTATCGAATCGCGGGGCGATCGGAACGTCCGAAGCCGAGCAAGTCGATCGTGTAGACCGTGAAATGCTGCGCGAGATCGTCGACCGTGCTGCGCCATTCGTACGACCACGCCGCGGCGTGAATGCCGTGAATGAGCAGGACCGCCGGCCCTGCACCGCGTTTGGTGAACGCGATCCGTCGTCCACGCCAACTCCATCCGCCTTCGTCACCACCGATCAGATTGGGAAGACGGTCGACGCCGTGGCGGGCGTATGCGTTGTACAACGCGGCTGCACCGACGAGTGCACCGCCGGAGAGTAATATCTTTCGCCAGAGAGGCGTCTCAGGGTCGAGACGCTCGTCGTCGTCCCCCTCGTGGCGCTCTGGGGGCGACAGGGGGGATTCATAGGCGCCTGTCCGGTATCGCTTGATGCTCATCGAAGATCGTCGGAATGCGGTTCTGGAGCGGTTCTACGTCGCGTATGGCCGGCGTCTGGTACGGAAGGCGTTCGCGCGGACCCACGTGAGCGGGGGGTGGCCCGTACACGCTGGCCCGTCGATCGCCTACATCAACCATAGTGCCTGGTGGGACGCAGTGGTCCCGTTCGTTCTCTCGCACGACCTGTTCCGTCGGGAGAGCTACGCGATCATGGAAGGGGCGCAACTCCAAAAATATCCGTTCTTCCGGCACCTCGGCTGCTTTGGCGCCACCACGCATAGCGTGGCGGACGCGCGGGACGTCTTACGATACTCGGTGACTTTACTACGCAATGGTGGGGACCGAACGTTGTGGCTGTGCCCACAAGGGGCGCTGCTGGGCTCGCGCGTTCCACTGGTTTTCAAGAGTGGATTGGCGCGGATTGCCCGGGCAATTCCAGAAGTGCCGGTGATTCCGGTGGCGCTCCGATTCGAGTTCCGAAAAGAGGAGCGCCCGGAGTGTTTCATCCGGATTGGCGCGCCGGTTCCGCGAGCGCCGACGATGCAGGCCGCCGAATTAACTAAGTGTTTCGAGCGTGCGTTGCAAGAGGAGCTCGACGTGCTCGATGCGACGTTGCTCGAGCGCCCGATATGACGGGTTCTCTCAGACGCTCTATGTCGTACACGCAAAAGGGGCGTGCCTAGGCACGCCCCTTTTGATCATTTCCGGTTCACGCAACGCGCTTAGCGGCGGCGCGCGTTCCCCTTCTTGGCGCCCTTCTTCGCGACAGCCTTTTTCGCTGGCGCTTTCGCCGGGCTCTTCTTGGCACCGCCTCGACTCATGGTTTTGGCCGCCGCCTTTTTGGCTGCACCTTTCTTCGCCGCCGGCTTGGACGTGCTTTTCGCCGGGGCTTTCTTCGCGGCTACTTTCTTGGCCGCCGCCTTCTTGGCAGGGGCCGGAGCGCTCTTCTTCGCTACGGCTTTTTTTGCCACGCTCTTCTTGGCTGCCGCAGGCTTCGGAGCACTCTTGGCCGGTGTCTTGGCCGCTGGGGCCTTGGCTACGGGCGCTTTCGCGGCTGGCTTCGAAGCGCTCTTCGCCGCTGGTGCAGGCTTCGGAGCGCTCTTGGCAGGCGCGGGGGTGCTCTTTTTCGCCGCCGAGGGGCGCGGTGGCTGGACTGGGGCGATGACGATCACTTCGACCGTTTCATCGTCCAAGTCGTCGTCCGCATCCTCGTCATCGAGATCGTCGACCACATCGTCATCATCGTCCATGTCGTCGTCGTCCGAATCCATCGCGACTGGGGCGGGTGTCGAGGGCTTCGCAGGAGGCGTCGGCTTCTTGCCAGATCCTTTAGGCCGTCCGCGCTTTCCTGGTGCACGGACGAGTGGCCCGTCTTCATCGTCGTCGAGCGATTCGTCGAGTCCCATCACCTCGGCTGCGCTTCCGCCGAAGAGATCTCCATCATCATCCTCGTCGTCGCCGTCGACGGCTTCCGTCTCCTCTTCGTCGTCGTCGAGGTCGTCGGCGCTATCCCAGAGCTGGTCGCTATTGTCTTCGTTCAGCGCCCAGCCGCCTTCTTCATCATCATCGTCGTCGTAGCGGCTGCGACGACGTCCGCCGCCTCCGCCAAAGCCGCCGAGGTCATCGTCATCATCGTCCGCGAAACGGAACGTGTCCCGCACTTCGTCATTGCCAGGCATCGCCGTCTCCTGTGTGTGATTTTGTCAATATAGTGTTCCGCGCGGTGCAGGAGCCATGCCTCGCGTTCGGTTCCATCAATCGTCGACGAACTGCACGTCGACATCGCGCGTGATGATACCTGCTTTCACGCCGCGGTCAAGTAGGGTCCGCACAGCAAGTCGTCCGCGCTCGCCATAATCGAGCGTCCAGTCGTTGACGTACATGCCGACGAACTCGTCCGCTTTCTCACGTTCGAGCCCCCGTGCGTACTGCATGGAATGATCGAGTGCGGCTTGGCGGTGTTGCAACCCGTAGGCGATGCTCTCTCGCAGCTGGCGAGAAATCTTCTTAGTGAGGTCCGCCCCCAAGTCTTTCCGGACGACGTTTCCACCGAGTGGGAGAGGGAGGCCGGTTTCCTGGAACCACCATTCGCCCATGTCGGCGAGGAGGACGAGCCCATTGTCGGCGTAGGTCAGCTGTCCTTCGTGAATGAGCAGTCCGGCATCGACATCACCGGCGATGACGCGGTCTTCGATTTCGTCGAAGGGCGTGTTGACGGGGATGAAGTCGGGCTCGTACAGCTTGAGTGCGAGGAAGGCGGTGGTGAGCGGCCCGGGGACGGCGATGCGCTTTCCTTTGAGCTCGTCGCGCGACATGGGGCGTTTGGCGACGAGGCGTGGGCCGTATTTGTCGCCCATGGACGAGCCGTGCGGCAGGAGGGCGTACGTGTCGGAGATATAGGCGTACGCGTGGATCGAGACGGCTGTGACTTCGAGCTCACCGCGGCGTGCGCGTTGGTTGAGTGACTCGATGTCTTGGAGCTCGTGGACGTAGTTGAGGCCTTCGGTGTCGACCTTCCCCGTGGCGAGCGCGTAGAACATGAAGGCGTCGTCGGAGTCGGGGGAGTGGGCGAGATGAATGGTCGTCGTCATGGGCGTATCGTAGCGTTGAATCGCGTTTGTGTCACAGTCCAGCGTCGATGTCGGCGCGATGCTGTGTGTATTCGGGGAGGTTTTTGGCGAGTTGGGCTGCTTTGACTCGTTCGAAATGCTGCCCGTATTCTTGTTGCGCCGACGGGTTTCCGGACCGTTTGGCGACGTGCGTGGCGAGGAGCAAGCCGAGTAGGTGGTCGGGGGCTTGTTGGAGGATCGTGTCGGCTTGGGCTTTGGCGAGTGGGAGTGCGCCCGCGACTTCGGCGATGCGGCCGACGTCGTAGCGCTGGTCGAGCTCGAGGCCGTGGCCTTGTTGATCGACGACCATACTATATGCCTGGATCGCCATTGGGGCGAAGAACTGGACCGAGTCTTTTTTCCCCTGGCTGTCGAGGAGCATCACCTTGTTGAAGAGGCGTTCCGCGAGCTCAGCCGGCTTCATGTTGGAGATGTCAGGGGCGCGAACGCCGCCGGCGCCGGCCGCGCCGTTCGCGAATGGGGCGGCGGCGACGGATGGGTCTTGGCCCGCGGCACCATCGAGTGCCGGGTTCGGGAGGGCGTTGGAGGGTGCGTCGAGTGAGCTTCCACGGCGTGCGTTGAGCCCTTTGCCGGCGAGCATGGCGAAGAGGGCGAGAAAGGCGATTCCCGCGACGGCCCATGGGAGCGTGGACGCCATGGCGGAGCCGCCCGTGCTCGCTGTGGCGACGGGGGTGGATCCTGCGCTTGTGGCGGTTGGCGCTGCCGACGTACCGCAGTGGTGGCAGAACTTGGCGCCGGGGGTGAGGGGTTGGTTGCAGCCGGTGCATGGCGCTCCGTTGAGGGGGGCGCCGCACTCGGTGCAGAATCGGCCGGTTCCGGGCGTCCCGCACTGGCGGCAGGGGGTCGTCTCGGGGGTGGGGTGTGACATGGGAGAAAGATATACGATGTGGGGAGGGGCGTCGGGGAAGCGTCACGCGTGCGTCACGGGATTGTGGGGGTGGGATAGCGTGTCGACTTCCGATATCACGTGTGATGGGGCGCAGGTGATGCGGGGGGTGCCCCGGAATTTTCTGCCGTGTGGTCAAGTCTGTTGTCGGGGTGGGCGAAACCTCCAGGTGACCTTCGAAGGAATGAACCTGGATGCGTGGACAGAGTGCTCCGATCGTGCTCGCGGTGGTTATCGCGATGGTGGGTGGGGTGCGGGGTGCCGATGGGCAGGCCGCACGCCGGGAGCTATTTGCGTTTGGTGAGGGCGTGGAGCCAATGTCGGCGCCGGTCGTGGTCCCGGTGGTAGGGAATCCGGTGCGGCCGCATGTCTTGGTGAGTGAAGTCGATACGGTGGACGCGGACGATATCGTCGAGGATGAGGTCGTCGAGGAGCGTGGGGTGAATTCGGTGCTGCGGTTGGTGTCGATGACGTCGCGGCTTTGGCGTGGTGGGGTTCGGGCGACTGCTGTGAAGATGTCAGCGGCGGCGCAGAATGCTCGGCTGCGAGGCGAGTTCGTGGCGGATACGTTGGAGTTCGTGATTACGAATTCGGGGACGGATACGTCGCGAGTGGCGCGGTTGACGGTGTCGCAGGTGCGGGACACGAATGTGGCGCATCGGATTCGTGTGTCGGTGCCGAGGGTGGCGCCAGGGGGGAGGGTGACGGTGCGGGTTCCGGTGGGTGTGGTGGAGAAGCCGGAGGAGTGTTTTCGGGGGGTGTTGGAGGAGGTGGAGGAGTAATCGTCTCGAGCGTAGGCCTAAAGCCAGCTTTAAGCTGAGATATGAAGCCTAAAAAAGCTCATATTCTATACAAACTGGCATAATGTGTATAAATTGTTAAAATTATTATACATATAATCTGGCCGAATGCGCGATATTCTCCCCCTTACCGCCCTTTCCCCGACGCGGTTTGATACAGCGCCTATCCTAAAGCAGGTTGCCCTGGCGAGTAGAGCTTTGGCAGAGCTCAAAGGCCTTACCGCTGCTATTCCGAACCAAGGGATCCTCATTAGCACACTCGGAATGCAAGAGGCGAAAGACAGCTCGGCAATCGAAAACATCGTGACCTCGCACGATGAGCTTTTTCGCGATGCTACGGCGTCAGAAAATGTGCAAAGTCCAGCGGCAAAAGAGGTACTGCGATACCGGCACGCGCTACAAGTGGGTTTCGCCGCGGTTCAGCAACACCGTCTTCTTACGGTGAATAGCATTCTCCACATTCAAGCCGCGTTGGAGCACAATAGAGCTGGTTTTCGCAAGTTACCCGGAACGGTTCTGAAAGACGCCAGTGGGCGCACGGTATATACGCCACCGCAAGATGGACAAGCGGTTGTCGCAATGATGACAGATCTCGAACGGTTCATGAATGATGATGCCGCGTTCGCGGTCGATCCACTCATCAAGATGGCACTCATCCATCATCAATTTGAAAGTATTCATCCTTTTTATGATGGAAATGGGCGTACGGGACGAATCCTCAATGTTCTGTATCTCGTCAAAGAAGGACTGCTCGACAGTCCGGTCTTGTATCTCAGCCGTCACATCGTCCGTACGAAATCGGATTATTATCGTCTACTACAGCAAGTTCGGGAGCATGATCGTTGGGAAGAGTGGGTGATGTACATGCTCACCGCCGTCGAGCAGACTGCGCGTGAAAGTGTCGGTACCGTCAACGCGATAACGGCTGCGTTGTTCGAAACAAAACATCGTATCCGGACGATGTACAAGTTTTACAGTCAGGATTTGATCAACACGCTCTTCATACATCCGTATACCAAGATTCAATTCGTGGAGCGGGATCTTGGCGTATCGCGTCTCACGGCGACGAAGTATTTGGATGAGCTCGCGACGGGGGGGATACTTTTGAAATACAAGGTCGGGCGATCGAATTACTACGTTAATCGGGCGCTGTACGCGATTTTGACGGGGGATTTACCGCTTCCGTCTGTCGGTTCCGTGTGAGACTGCATCCGCAACGCATCAAAGCGCCGTTTATTAGGGGAGCGTCATCCTCAGCAATTATCTATTGCAAAGACGGATGAAAAGCCGGATGCACAACAAAGAAAGCTTGGCCGCGGCGAATCGGAACTAATAATTTCTCAACGTTATATCTCTGTTGATAGGCAAATACAGGTTCGTCGCGACTTTCCTCTTGAACTCCCAAAAATCCAAACCAAACAAGTATTTGAATGACTTGATCAATAATTTCTGATGGAACAACAGAAGAAATTACCTTAGAGAGTTCCTCTGGTGTAAAGCGAACCGACTGTCGAAGAAAAGCATACAGCACACCTTCATAGGCGGAAGATATGTCTCGCAATTCGGCAGCGGTTGAAACGAATAAATCTTCAGAATAAGATTTTTCCGCTGTAACAATATCCGATTCTAAGACACGATCGTGGCCACGATTTATTGCGATTTCTGTTGCACGACGCAAAAAATTTAGCAGATCGCGCGGTCTCATAAATGTACGATCTAGAATATATCCAAAGCTATCTCTGACACCAACGTGGCCATCAAACAAACGACGCCAAACCGTATCGAAGTCGCCTGTCACATTAACGCTGCGTAATATACGTTGCCTGATAATTTCCTTAAGTAATTCTGGATCATCCCAATCAAGTGAGATTTGCGTGTCTTTGCCTCGATCTGAAGTCGTTTTCACTAAGAGATCATGAATATCATTTCGTAAGAAAACCAATGTATTGAGAACCACATTGTGCTGAGCGAACTGCCTTTGAAGCTTTCTGGTGGCATCCAGTAGCGTTCTGATTATTAATGTATCGGCTGGAGTAGCACCACCAACAGGCCAAGCTTTATCCAAATTATCAAAAAGAACCCACACCTGCTCTTTCTCGCGCAAATATAAGGCTATAGGTTTTTGCAGCTTCGGAATGGTCTCACGAAAAAGTTCCGCAGTAAGGTCCTTTAAGGCATGAATATCACTACCCTTCGCGGAAAAACGTTCTACGAGTATATCTACAGTTTTTAGTAGTCTCTCAGAGAAATCTTCTTGATCCGCCGACGGTTGCTCGGAATGGATTTCCTTCACTATTTCGAACGCCCGTCTACGCTCCTCATCAAGCTGCGCCCATTCGAAATCAACATCGGTAACTCTCTGAGCAATTTCGCATAGTAGAATATATTCCCAGAAAGCCATCAATGTATGATCTTGCATTCCTTCACTCGCCTTAGAAAGCACAGCCTCGCGAAGTTTGCTGAACTGATATCCTTCAGGCTTTAAGTCTAGTACTAAATAAGTAGGACGCTTGGGAATAGAGTCACGTACGGCGTAAAACACAGCCGTTTTACCAGATCCTTTTCGACCAGTTACTAACCGACCTGAAGCTCGCTTAGCTTGCTGAAACTGAGCGGTTTGCACAAAGTAATTTTTTAGTGCTTGGATTTCATTTTCTGCAGCAGGGTCTCCAAGATCTAGTTGCTCCAATAAGCCACTTGGAGCGCGATTACCATCACTCGAACCATCCTGCATTTGCTCAATGACTCGATTGAAGAATGGTTGTAATTGACGTGACAGTTGCTCAGGGGTCTTATACGAAGTAACTAAGTCGCGATAATCGATCGGTTGTGCGACGTCTTCTTCTTGCATCACGAAAACCGCTTTACCTGCAGCCGTAGCTAACCCGGTGACTAGTGCACAGCGAGCGTTGTGCACTAGAGCTCCCTTTCTTTCTGGGCTTAGTAAGTGAGTAACAACACCGAAAGACATGCCAACTTGTCGTCGCGCCTCATGAAGTGACAAGCGCTGTGTTTCACGAGGGTCGAACATTCGAAATCGTAACATCGACTTAGCCAAAACCGCCAATAGTTTTACTTCGCTATCCGTAGATAGGGGACCTTTAACAACATATAGAGGTTGCTGTGAGTTCATATTTACTAACGGAGCAGCATTTCGCTGAAACGGTTGTTTTTCTATGATAGCATTAGCAAGTTCATTGGCATTCTGAAAGTTCAAGTAGCCTAGAGTGTCAAGCAATCCAAGTTCATCAAACTCCATCATGTGCTTTTCATAGGTAACGTCTCGAATAGGAACTACAGGTAGATCCAGACCTAGAGCATAACCAATTTCAAATAACAGATTGAAGTTCAATGTCGTGACGTCTGCGACGATGAAATCGCTAAATCTCATACGACGACATATTTCACAAAATATTGTCTGACCCGCGACGGCAAAATCTTTCCACGATCGCCATGTGTGCTTCGGTTGCCGAGCCTCCAAAATTTTTACAGCACCTTCAATAGTATTGGCAATAACCGAAGGAGTAGATGGATATAAAAAAGTCCCGCGACTTAGCGTAGTATATTTGTAATCTTGATCACATACTCCTCTGGCGCATTGACAGTAACCCGGAGGGGTTCGTATAGCGCGGCCAGGATTCTGTAACAATGGTAATGAATGAGCAATCATTGGGATCCTCTAGATACAGAGAGTGTTATGTCTGTCAACGACAAAACACTGTCGGAACAGGAAATAAAAAACATGCTACAATTTTGTCGCGTATGCAAATTTATTTCGAAGACAATCTGAGGAACCGCAGTAAACAAATGAATGGCACAGTAGATGGTTTGAAAAACTAGAACCTATCTCACAAATGACGTAACAAGATGAGCATACACGCGTGCAACACAAAGCCACGGAAGTTGTCGAGATGATACTCATTGCGTACTAACACCCGTCGCCAATTTTGAAGCCACGCCTTGAGTCGCTCGACTGTCCACCGTCGGCGGTGGCGACAGAGTTGGCGCCCGTCCTGCGTCGGCGGCTTGACGCGATTGCGTTTGTGTGGGGCTGACCGTCAGTGTGAAACACCGCGGTCGTGTCGTATAGAGAATATTCTACTCTAGCCCGGCTGCCGCTCGAAGATCCTTCATCAGAAGAAATACGTGCATCGGATCGGTGGGCGATGAAATGAAGTCAAAGTGTTCGTAAAATCGCCGTGCTGCTTCGTCCTTCGCGTGTGCAGCGAGCGCACGAATGCCAGCAATGTCTGCGGCTTGCATCGTCCGTTGCATCGCGTCCCGAAGTAGGCCCTTTGCAACTCCTTTACCATGCCAATCAATATGTACGCCTAAGCGTGCCAATAACATTAATGGCACGGGGTGTCGTGCCACGCCCTTCTTCAGTCTTTCTGGTGCTTCTTCATACAGTACAGAGCTGACGACGAGTGAGTAGAAGCCAATTACCAGGTCATCGGCGACGCCGAGGTATGTTTGTGCAACGTTGGCTTGTTGGCTTTGTAATGCGTGACGAATGAGGAAGCTATTCAGCGCTTCGTTTCCACAGTCATATCCTTCGACTCGATGCTCCTTCGTGAGCTTCTCGATACGAAAAGTGGTCACCGGGATTTCGAGGCGTCAAAAATGCCGGGCTCGCTAAAGAGCTGTTTCAAACGTGGGAGTTCCCGAGGAGGAGCATTAAGTGCAGCCATAAATGCTTCCCATTGCTTGGCATTTAAACCAAAGTGCTGCCGATCAGCCAAGGTTTCTTCTGCACGGAGCAGCGCGCTCTCTACAACAAACTCACTCATGGAGCGACGCATGACGATTGCGGCTGCCACAATCGTGGCTTTCGCAGCTTCAGTTAACCGAACATCGATTTTGGACGTACGTGGGGGTGTTGTCGTTGGAGCCATCATAATCGCCTCCGCTAGCGAGTAATTCACTCACTAAATTTATTTGTCAGACAATGTCATGACAAGTGCCAACTTGGACTTCGAAAAGCATAGGCTAGAACGGTGGCTCATGACATAAGTTGTTATACTACAACAGGTTACAAAACGACAGCGGGGAGGAAGCCAAGGCTTCCTCCCCGCTGCTTGTGTTTCTTGATCAATTGTATTTAAGCGCAATCACACCGGGAACAAAATCTCCCGATACTTCGGCAGCGGCCAGAACTCGTCGCCCACGAGCAACTCCAGCTTGTCACTGGCCTCGCGCACCTTCTCCATCGCGTCCGCGCCATCCTTCGTCAACAACTTCGCCTGCTTCTCGAGCTCGTCGTGCGACGACTCGGCTTCGTTCAACACCTTTTCGAGCTTGTCACGACGCGACCGGAGCTCCTTGATCAACGCGCCGATTTCATTCGCCGCATCGATCTGCGGAATCACCGTGATCCCCGCCGCCTTCGCCTGCGCGGCGGCTTCCGCGAGTGAACCCGCGTACGCGTACGACGCCGGGAGGATCGACGTGTCGATCATCTCCTTCAACGTGTGCATCTCGATGAGGAGATCCTTGGCGTAGCGCTCCATGCGCACATGGTACCGCGACTCGAGCTCTTCCTTCGTGAAGATGCCGAGCGACGTCAACAACTTGCGCGCTGGTTTGGCGGTGAGAGACTCGAGTGCTTCCGGCGTGCGGCGGAGGTTCGGGAGACCGCGTGATTCGGCTTCCGTGACCCATTCGTCAGAGTAGTTGTTTCCTTCGAAACGAATCGGTGTGCTCTCTTTGAACGCCTTGCGAACGACCTTGAGCACCGCGTCATCGACCGACTTCGTATCCTTGAGCTCTGCGCGCAGCTCTTCGATAACTTCATCGATCGCTTCCGCAACCGCGGCGTTCAAAAGCACGATCGGGAACGCGATCGACGCGTTCGAGCCGACCGCGCGGAATTCGAACTTCGCGCCTGTGAATGCAAACGGCGACGTGCGGTTACGATCTGTGTTGTCCTTCTGGATTTCTGGAAGCTTGGCGACGCCGAGCTTGATCATCTGTTGTTCGGCGCTTCCCGAGCTTTTGCCATCGACGATCTCGTCGATCACGCGGGTCAGCATCGAGCCCATGAAGACCGAGATGATCGCTGGCGGCGCTTCGTTGGCGCCCAGGCGATGCTCGTTGCCAGAGGAGGCGATGCCGGCGCGGAGGAGGGCGGCGTGCTTGTAGACGCCCTTGAGGACCGCGGCGAGGAAGAGGAGGAAGCGAATGTTCTGGTGTGGCGTCTTGCCCGGCTTGAGCAAGTTGACGCCGTCGAGCTCGTTGTCCGAGGTGATCGACATCGACCAGTTGCAGTGCTTGCCGCTGCCGTTGATTCCCGCGAACGGCTTCTCGGCGAGCAACGCTTGCAGGCCGTGACGAAGCGCGACGCGGCGGAGCGTCGCCATCACCAACTGATTGTGATCGACGGCGATGTCGGTCTCTTCGAAGAAGGGGGCCATTTCGAACTGGCATGGCGCAACTTCGTTGTGACGCGTCGTGATCGGGACACCGAGCTTGTACAGCTCGAACTCGGCTTCCGCGATGCAGGCTTGAATGCGCTCGGGGATGCCGCCGAAGTAGTGATCTTCGAGCTGCTGGCCGCGTGGTGGCGGAGCGCCGACGAGAGTGCGGCCGGCCATGACGAGGTCGGGGCGCAGCGCGAACAACGCGCGGTCGATGAGGAAATATTCCTGCTCGGCGCCGAGCGTCGTGTGGACGCGGCGGACGCCTTTGTCGCCGATGAGCTCGAGGAGCGCGATTGCCTTGTCGGAGAGGGTGTCGGAGCTGCGGAGGAGCGGGGTCATCTCATCGAGCGCTTCGCCGTTGTAGCCGATGAAGACCGATGGGATGAACAGCGTGCGGACGCCGGCGGACTCGACGATGAAGAGCGGGCTGGCCGGGTTCCAGGCCGTGTAGCCGCGCGCTTCCCACGTTGCGCGCAAGCCGCCCGATGGGAAGCTCGACGCGTCTGGCTCGCTCTGGATCAGCTGCTCGGCGCTGAACGACTCGATGGGAACGCCGTCATCGAACGAGAGGAAGGCGTCGTGCTTTTCGGCGGTGAGCCCGGTCTGCGGTTGGAACCAGTGCGTGAAGTGCGTCACGCCCTGCGCGATCGCCCAATCCTTGACGACTTGCGCGACGGTGGGAGCGATCTCGAGGTCGAGCTTCTTGCCGAGCTTGATGGCGGAGATCAGCTTGGCGTACACTTCTTTGGGGAGCTTCTCGCGCATCTGGCGCGCGCCGAACGTGTTGATACCGAAATATTCGGATGTCCGGTGAGGAAGCTCGGTCGTGAGCGGAGTCCGCGTCGGGAGCTCCTGAAGAGCAGCAAAACGGCGTGACGGCATAAAGGGCAATATCGGGAAAACGGCGTTTGGGCGTGCGAAAATTGCAAAAAATGCAAAATATTGTTATCAATTTGGCAATATTGTTGGTACAAAGCAAGAAAAACCGGAGGTTTGGTGCAAAAACGTGAAATTTTAGAGATCGCCCAGAAACAAAAGGTGCGATTCCTCCGGCTGCAATTCACCGACATCCTGGGGGTGAACAAGAACGTCGAGATCCCGTCGTCCCAGTTCGAGAAGGCGCTGGAAGGGGACATCATGTTCGACGGGTCGTCAATCGAGGGGTTCGTCCGGACGGAGGAGTCGGACATGCTCCTGGTGCCTGACCTTTCGACTTTCCGGGTTTTCCCTTGGGGTGACCCGGAGCAGCGGGTTGCTCGGCTCATCTGCGACATTCGGATGCCGGACGGGACGACGTTCGCGGGCGATCCGCGCGGGGTCCTCAAGCGGGTGGTCGCGAAGGCGGAGCAGATGGGGTTCACGATGAACGCGGGGATGGAAGCCGAGTTCTTCATGTTCAAGCCGCACGAGAGTGGGCGGCCGAGCACGACGACGCATGACGTGGGGTCGTATTTCGATTTGGCGCCGGCGGATTTGGGGGAGGATGCGCGCCGGGCGATCGTGGCGGTGCTGGAACAGATGGGATTCGAGGTCGAGGCGGCGCACCACGAAGTGGCGCACGGACAGCACGAGATCGATTTTCGTTATGCGGATGCGCTGACGACGGCGGACAACATCGCGACGTTCCGGTTCGTGGTGAAATATGTGGCGCAACAATTTGGATTGGTCGCGTCGTTCATGCCGAAGCCGATCTTCGGACAGAACGGGAGTGGGATGCACACGCACCAATCGTTGTTCCGCGGGAAGGACAATGCGTTCTGGGATTCGAAGGGCGAGTGGCAGCTCAGCGAGACGGCGCTCAACTATATAGGTGGGCTGTTGCGACACGCGCGTGGGTATACCGCGATCACCAATCCGTTGGTGAATTCGTACAAACGACTCGTCCCTGGATACGAGGCGCCCGTGAACGTCGCGTGGTCGATGCACAATCGCTCGCCGATGTTGCGCATTCCGGCGCGGCGCGGGACGGGGACGCGGGTGGAACATCGTGTTCCTGATCCGGCGGCGAATCCGTATCTCGCGTTGGCGGTGATGCTGGCGGCGGGATTGGAGGGGATCGAGACGAAAGCGGATCATCGTGAGCCGGTGAACGAGAACATCTGGGAGATGTCGCATCGCGAAAAACGGCGGTTGCGGATCGACGATCTGCCGCACGATCTCAATGAAGCGTGCGACGAGTTGGAGAAAGACGATGTGATCACGGCCGCGCTCGGTCCGCACGTGACGTCGCACTTTTTGGCGGCGAAGCGGCAAGAGTGGCGTGACTACATGACGCAGGTGTCGAGCTGGGAGCTCGACGCGTACCTGGCCAAGTATTGATTCGGCCGTAGATTCTCCCCGATGAATCCGCCCCCGGAGCCGCAGACGTATTCCTCTCGAGAGAGTGGTGGCTCGAGCGGGGACGCGACTAGTGCCTCGATCGTGCGCCGCATGGCGGAGGGGGATGAATCGGCGCTCGGGCTCCTCTACGATCAGTGGATACAACCCGTGTATTCGCTGGTCGTGCAGCTTCTGCGGGACGCCGATGAGGCCGAGGATGTGGTGGAGGAGACCTTTTGGCAGGCATGGCAGCGCGCCGCGTCGTATGACGTGTCGCGCGGGACGGTCCGCACGTGGCTCCTCACCATTGCGCGGAGCCGAGCGTTGGATCGGCTGCGTGTACGCAACCGGCGCCGAGACGAGACGCCGGTGACGGCCGACGTGGCGATCGACGAGCGGGATCCATTGCTCGATTTGGAAGGGCGTGAGCGACGGGATTTGGTGTTATCCGCTTTGAACGAGCTCCCGCCCGATCAACGGCGGGCCCTGGAGTTGGCGTATTTCCGTGGGCTGACGCAGTCGGAGATCGCGGAGACGTTGGGAGAACCGTTGGGGACGATCAAGACGCGGATGCGGCTGGGGATGATGAAGCTCCGAGAGAAGCTCGGACTCTTGTTGGACGTGCCAGCCGGAGGGGCCGCATGAGCGACGACGAACTGACCGGCCTGACCGATCACGACACCGCCGGTGCCGCGCTCGGCGCGCTCTCCGCTGACGAACTTGATGCGCTTCGCCAAGCGGCGGCCGCTGACCCTCGGCTCGACGCCGAGTTGGCGGCGAGCGAGGCGGCGGTTGCGGAGATGGGGCGCTTGGCTCCGACGGCGCAGATCAACCGTGGCCGATCGGCCGGGATCCGCTCTCGGCTCCTCTCGCGTGCCGCGGCGTCACGGGATGGGCGGAGTGTTGCGAACCGAACCGCGTTGGCTGGAGCGATGAGTGGAGGTGCGGGTGAAGGCGTCCGTGCGAAAAGTGCCAGTGTCCCCGCACGCCGAGAGCCGACATCTGTTTCCTCGTCGAGCCCTGCTCGGCACGACGTCCCGGCACCGACCGAAGCGATTCCATTTCGGAGTGCGAAGGATCGCGGAAAGGAGCGTATTCCAACTACATCGGGCGCGATCGCCGGTGCGTGGCAATTCCTCGCAGCAGCTGCAGTTCTTGCCTGTATCGCGACAGGAACGCAACTCTATCGCGTGATTCAGCAGCGAAATGCCCTCGAACAGCAAGTCGAGGCTGGGCGCACCATGTCGGCGAAAATGGTAGCCATGGAAGGGGCGATGGTGGCGAAGGATCAAATGATTTCGTCGCTGACGGGGCCGGACATGCGGGTCGTCAATCTCGTGAACTATCGTTCGCAGGATCCATTGGCGCGGATGTTCTGGGATCGGAAGACGCATGCGTGGATGATGTATGCCTATCATCTCCAGCAGCCGAAAGCTGGGCGCACCTATCAAGTGTGGTTGATCGCGAGCAACGCGCCGGCGCCGATTTCGGCCGGGACGTTCAAGCCGGAGGCGGATGGGAGCGCGATCGTGCGCGCGACGTACGCGATGGATCCTGGCGCGCTGGAGCGCGTGGCGGTGTCGGAAGAGCCCGATGGGGGGATGCCGGCGCCGACTGGGCCGATCGTCATCGCGGGACGATAATTACGTCAATATTGCCTCGGATCGAGGTGGCATGACTGCGTCACAGGGCTCGGAATGCCGGTGGCGTCGGGGAAATTACAGTTGTGTCAGGGGCATGGACGACGTATTCTAGCTGCACATGATGGACGTCTTTGTCGCGCGCCAACCGATTTTCGACCGAACCGAACGACTGTACGGGTATGAGCTCCTCTACCGGAACACGGCGTCTTCGACCACCGCTGCCGGGGCAGCGGCGGAGACGATGTGCAGCGACACCGTCATTCACGCGTTTCTGGACATCGGTCTCGACGAGCTGACCGACGGCCGGCTGGCGTTCATCAATTGTACGCGGGACTTCCTGCTGGACGGGCAGGTCGATTTGCTCCCGCCCGAAAAAGTCGTGGTCGAAGTGCTCGAGACGGTCGGGAACGACGCCGACGTCGTCAACGTGTGCCGGCGATTGGAGACGCGGGGCTATATGCTCGCGCTCGACGACTATGTCGATGATGCGGCGTATGATGCCGTCATCGAATCGGTGCGCATCATCAAGCTCGACGTGATGTATCACTCGCTGGAAGAGATCCAGCGCATCAAGGAGCGGTTGTCGCGATTCGACGTGCAGTGGCTCGCGGAGCGCGTCGAGACGCAGGAGATGCACGAGCTCTGCATGCAGATGGGGTTCGACTATTTCCAAGGCTACTACTATAGTCGTCCCGAGCTCGTGGCGAGCCAGGAAATCGAGGTCTCGCATTCGGGGATGTTGCACCTTCTGAATCTGTTGCGCGATCCCGAGACGACGGAGCGTGAGATCGATCAAGGGTTCCGGAGCGATCCGGCGCTCACGTACAAGTTGTTGCGCATCGTCAACTCCGCCGCCGTCGGTGGACGTGGGATCGATTCGATTTCCTTCGCGATTCGCATGGTGGGGCGGCAGATGTTGTATCGCTGGCTCGCGCTGCTCATGGTGTCGTCGATGGTCACGGGGAATGGCGTGCAAGACGAGCTCGTGTACGCGGCGCTGCTGCGCGCGCGGTTGTGCGAGCTGATCGCCGAAGCGAGTCCCGAAGTGCGCAACCCGCAAGGATTGTTCATGACCGGGTTGTTCTCGATGCTCGACGTGTTGTTCCGCATGCCGATGCGGAACGTGTTGAGCCGAGTGAATGTGTCGGAAGAGATTCGCGACGCGGTGATGGATGGGACGGGGCCGTTCGCGGATGCGTTGCACATCGCGGACGCGTATCAGCGCGGTGATTGGGATCAGGTCGATAAATTGGCCCCCGCGCTAGGATTGTTGCCGGTACAGCTCCCGTGGCTGTACACCAAATCGTTGACGTGGGTGAATCAACAGCTGTCGGTCACGAACGAAGCTGCCGCGTAAGACGTCGTAACACCACAGTAACACCACAATTCCATTGTCATGACCGTTTCCAATTCTCGTTCCGTCGAGCATGAGACGGGAGGTTCGGCACGGCATTCGGCGCCGGTGATGATCCGTACACTGACCACCGCGTCGTTGGTCTTCGTGTTGTTCTTCACCGTTTCGGGTGGCGCGTATTCGACCGAAACGCTGGTCACGCAAGTTGGGCCGGGGATGGCGTTATTGATCCTCCTGCTCGTGCCGTTGTTGTGGTCGTTGCCCGAAGTGTTGATCGTTGGCGAGCTCGCGAGCATGCTCCCCGAAGAAGGGGGATACTATGCGTGGGTCAGGCGCGCCTTCGGACCGTTCTGGGCGTTTCAGAATGGATGGTGGACGTGGATGTATTCGCTGGTGGACATGGCGATCTATCCGGTCTTGTTCAATCAATATCTGAAATTTTTCGTCCCGGGACTTCCGGAGTCGGCGCATTGGGCCGTGTCGCTCGCGATCATTTGGGGGGCGGCGGGGATCAACTTGCGCGGCGCTGGAAATGTCGGGCGTGTGTCGATGATCGCCGGTGGGGTGATTCTCGCGGCGTTCGCGGCGATGACGGTGTTGGCGATTCCGCGTGTGTCACATGTGCCGTGGCATCCGTTCTCCGCGGGAGAACACGGGATTGCCGGGACGCTCGGGGTCGGTCTCTCGATCGCGCTGTGGAATTACATCGGGTGGGACAATGCGTCGACGGTGCAGGGCGAAGTCGCCGACGCGTCGCGCAGTTATCCCAAGGCGCTCGCGATCACGTTACCACTCGTGACGCTCTCGTACTTACTCCCGTTGTGCGCGACATTAGGGGCGAGCGATTGGCACACCTGGCACGAAGCCGGATGGCCCGACATCGCTCGGCAGACTGGCGGACCGCTCGGTGGCTTCGTGGCGATCGCGATTGCGGTCGGAGGGATGATCAGCGCGTTGGCGTTGTACAACGCGCTGTTGATGTCGTACTCGCGGATTCCGTTCGCGATGGCGGTGGATGAGATGCTTCCGTCCGCCGTCGCGAAGACAGATACGCGTGGAACGCCAACGGTGGCGGTGCTCGTCAGCGCGGTCTGCTATTCGGCGTTCACGCTGTTGCCGTTTTCGGAGCTCGTGGTCGCCGATGTGGTATTGTATGCCTTGGCGTTGTTTCTCGAATTCGGTGCGCTGATTCAATTACGGAAGACGGAGCCGGGGTTGCGTGGGAGTTTCCGCATTCCGGTTGGACGTGGGGGAGTCATCGCGTTGGCGATGTTGCCGGTGTTGATCTTGTTGCTCGTCGTTGGGTTGGGGGTGCAGGATGGTGATTATGCGGGACCGGCGTTGATCGGGTCCGCGATTGCCGTCGCGATTGGGCCACTCGTGTATTGGGGATATGTTCGGCGCCGCATCTCGCGCTGAATGAGCTCGAAAATCTCGCTCGGCGAGATCACGAAAATATTGTGTAGCTGAATTCCGTCCCGTATACTGGGGCATGGGTCAGACGCTGATGCCCGCCTCATTGCCGCTGTTTTTACGCGCCAGCTATGCCGCGGCGACGTCGTCGCGCGCGGAAGATGGCCAGGGACGGTCGTGGGGACGCGAGCGGGACGTACCGGCGGCGCACGAACATGCCGTTCCGTCTGCCGATGATGCCGCGCTCGTCATTGCTGTGAAGGCGAGTGACGAGCGTGTGTATGAGCGCCTCTTTCTGCGTCTCTTCGCGCCGTTGGTTCACTTCGCGATGCATTACGTCCGGTCGCGCGACGTGGCCGAAGAAATCGTCGCGGACGTCTTCGCCGTCGTGTGGGAGCAGCGGGATGGATGGGCGCCGCGCAACGTGGACGGGTTCTTTTATCGCGCCGTCCGCAATAGAGCCTTGAACGTGACGCGGGATGATCGACGCCGAGCGCAGCAGCATGCGAAGTGGGTGGCGATGGAGACGTCGCCGGGGCTCGGGCATGTTCCGGAGCCGGCGGAGCGGATCGAGCATCGGGATCAGTGGGTGCAGCTCAAGCATGCCATTAGCCATCTCACCGAACGGCAGCGGACGATCCTCGCTCTTCGGTGGGAGTACGAGCTCAACTGGAACGCCATCGCCGACACGCTGGACATGACCGTGTCGGCGGCACAGACCGAGCATACACGGATCCTCCGGGCGCTCAGGGCCTTTCTTCCCGACTCGGCGATCTAAAAAAGGCTTCAAAAAGCTCTTCCAAACTTTTTTGCAAGGATTGGCCAGAGATGGTGTCGTCTTCATGAACCCTCATGAATGACATTCCTGGCTTCCTCTCGATCGACGTACTCGATCGCTATTTCGCCAATGAGCTTCCGGCGGAAACTCGGCGTCGTGTCGAGCATTGGCTGACAACCTCTGGCGCGCGGGACGCTGTCTCGAGCGTTCGTCGCGTCGAAATCGTTCCGGGGCTCTCGCCGTCGGCCATGATCGACGACGAGGTGGTGCGTGAACGGTGGGCGGAGCATCAGCAGCGGTATGCTCCCCTCGATTCCGCGGCGCGTGACAGCGTTCGCCGGACAGCACCACGCGTGAGCACACGCGTGAGCATCGCTCGTCCCTTTTCTTCGCGTGCCACGCCAACCCCATGGGGAGCGCCGTGGGGGCGGGTGTTGGGTGGCGCCGTTCTTCTCGCAAGTCTCATCGGGGTGATGATCGCGCGACATCCCGCGCCTGCATCACGTCTCGATCGTACCTACGCGACGCGCCCGGGAGAGCGGGAGTCGCTCGAATTGCCTGATGGCTCACATGTCGTGTTGGCTCCAGCGACCTCGTTGCACTATCGCGTTGCGGAGAATGGGAGCCGAGTCGTGGAGTTGCGCGGGCAAGCGTATTTCGCGATCGCGGCGGCGCAAGGCACACCCTTTAGCGTTCAGGCTGGTGTGATGACCGCGCGCGTGCTCGGGACGACGTTCGCGATTCGCGCCTATCCGGGCGATACCGTTCCACAGATCGCCGTCGCGGAAGGAAAAGTCGCGGTTGCCGCCGGGACGCCGCCGGTCGTTTTGTTGGCCGGCGACGTGGCACGCGTGCGGGCATCGGTGCCGCCGTCGGTCATGCGCGACGTGAAGATGGGCGACGTGTTTGGATGGATGCATGGACGGTATGCGTTCGACGACGTGCCGTTGCGCACGATCGCGGACGAGTTGGACCGTCTCTACGATCTCGACATTCGATTCCGCGATCCGTGGATTGCGGCAAGACCGTTGACGCTGGTCGTGGCAAATCAAGATGTCACGACGATTCTCGACGACATCAGTACCGCGGCCGATCTCACCTACACGCGTCATGGGCGTGTGGTGGAGTTCTCGAGCCGATGACACGACTCCTCCCTCCCCCGGAGCTCTTATGATGGTACCTGTGTTGACATCTGTGTTGCGACGTATGCTCGTGGCAGGGACGACGATGACTGTTCCGCTCGTCATGGCGAACGCATTGACGGCGCAAGCAGCGATTCCAGCGGTTGCGACGATTGCGTCGTTGCCGGACGCATCGACCCATTCCCAAGCTACCAAAGTCACCAACGCGCAAGTTCCCCGCGATCCACTCGGCACGTTGGTCGAGATCGATCTCACCAACACGCCGATGCATGTCGTGCTGGATGAGTTGTCCAAGAAGACGGGGATTACGATCGTCTATAGCCGGTATCTCGTCCCCGTCGACCGGAAGGTGACCGTTCGGTCCGCGCATGCGACGCTTGGCCGAGTTCTCCGGCAAGTGTTGGATGGGACGGGGACGGAGGCGCGTCCAGATGCGTCGGGACACGTCGTGATCGGGCGGGCGACGGATACTCACGTGCAAGGGCACGGCATCATCAGTGGGATCGTCGTCGATGCGCAGACGAAGAATCCCGTGGCCGGCGCGAACGTGTTGCTCGACGATGCCCGTCGCGGTGTCGCGACGGACGAGTCTGGGGCGTTCAAAATTACCGGCGTCGACTCAGGGACGCATCGAGTCACGGTACGGCTGGTCGGTTATACGAAGCACGTCAAGCAAGTCGACGTCAGCGATACCAAGCCGGTGACGATCGAGGTGAAACTCCAGAAGAGTCTCAATACGCTCGATCAAGTCGTCGTGACCGGCACTGTCATCGCCACGGCGCAGAAGGCGGTCCCGAATGCCATGACGGTGATTACCGCGAGAGACATCGAGCAGCGCGGGATTACGCGCATCGATCAACTCTTCCGGGGTGACATTCCGGGATTGTTCGTTACGAACATTGGAGAGAGCACGCTCGATCAAGTCTCGATGTTCTCTCGCGGCGCGAGCTCGCTGAGCGGCGATGATCTCCTTGGCGCGCAGAGCAACCCGATCAAAACGTACGTGGACGGCGTGGAGCTCGCGAATCCGCGGTTTTTGAGCCAGATCGACCCCCGGAGCATCGAGCGAATCGAAATTCTCGCGGGGCCGCAGGCGTCGACGATCTACGGCTCGAACGCGATCAACGGTGTGATGCAGATCTTCACCAAACGTGGGTCGAGTGCGTCTCGTCCGCAGTTTACCGCGAGCTTGATCAGCGGGGAGATTCAGAACAACTATAGTCCGAAATTGACACCGGAGCATGACTATTCCGGACAAGTGTCTGGCGTCGAAGGGCATTGGTCGTACAACGCGGGGTTGTCCTGGCTCTACGTTGGACGATGGACGCCGTCGCAACAGAAGGCACGGTATGACGGGTTCGCTGGCGGGCGGATGCAGATGGGACCGCTGACGACCGATCTCAGCTTGCGGCGCGGGTTGACGCAGAATCGCTTGCGTGGTGGAACGGATGGTGTCTTGATCTACGCCAGCTATCTGGGCAACATCGATTTCAATCTGCGCGACAATGGGTTACGGCCGGCGTACGATTTTACGCTGAATGGCCAGACGGTCGGATTGACCATGACGTATGCGCCGACGAGTTGGTGGTCGCACGAGTTCGGGATCGGAAATGACGTTTCCGAGACGGAACAGGTCGCTACCAAACCGGGATATTCGTATGCCGGAAATGACACCAGTGGGTACTACGTCGAGAACCAGACGAGCAAAACGTCCGAGCGGTACGCCACGACGGCACATTTCCCGATCGGGACGGCGGCCAATGCCACGATCACCGTCGGCGGCGATCATTGGAGCGATACCTATGTCGCGGTGCAAGGATCCGGCACGGTGTTGACCGGCACGTTGGCAGACCCGAACATTCAGCGTGACAAGCCAGGGCGTAACACGGGTGGATTCGTGCAGAGCCAGGTGGGATTGTTCGACGCGTTGTTCTTCACGTATGGACTCCGGGCGGAGTGGAATCCGAACTATGGTGCCAATGAACAGCCGAGCTTGGCGCCGCGGTATGGTGTGGCGTACAGTCAGGAGATTGGGATCATCACCGCGAAGATTCGCGCCAGCTATGGGCGCGCGACGCGTCCGCCGCGGAACGATCAGAAGAAGAGTGTGTCGACGGCGACCGATCCGTACAATGCATCGTATTATCGGCAGTATTTCGGTGACTTCGATTCGCAGATCGCCAATCCGAATCTCGGGCCCGAGTATCAGCAAGGTGGCGAAGGTGGAATCGAGCTCTATCTCGGTGGTGCGGGTTCGCTGACGATCACGCGATACAACCAAACCGTGAACCGCCTCATCTCTTCACCAACTGTCGATAGCGTGCGCTCGCTGATTCCGGATCCATTCGGATATTGCTCGTCGTCTCCGTCGTCGTGTGGTGTGGGTGGGTATGTCTATTCGTACCAAATTCAAAATTTGAACATCGGAAACATTCGGAATCAGGGGTGGGAGTTACAGGGGACCATCACTACGGGTCCCGTCACCACCAAAGGGACGTACTCGTGGACCAAGAGCCGAGTGTTGGGGATCGATGCGCAGTACCGGCACTTGTTCCCGGCGTCGAGCTATCCGCAATATCAACCTGGCGCGTCGTTCCAGTATCTCCCCGAACATACCTGGGCGACGAGCGTGACGTATGCACATGCTGGGACCACAGTCGGGGTGAATTTCAACGGGACTGGATTCTTGTACAATAGCGGCGATGAGCTGTACTACTCGACGTACTATGGCCGATTGATGTCGGTCAAAGGGCGGGCAACCGGTCTTCCGGGGTATCAATCGAGGGCGAATGGGTATCTCATGGCCGACCTGAACGCGTCGCACCGTCTCAATCATGCGGTGGAAGGGGTCGTGTCGATCCAAAATCTGACGAATAAATACCGGAGCGATTACGACTCCATTCACGGGACGATGGGGCGTCAATCGAAACTGGGTGTGCGCGTCCGGTTATAGCGTCCGGTTATAGCGTCCGGTTATAGCGTCCGTTATGCCGTTCCGCCGATCAACGGTGTGTGGGGGTGACTCGTAACAAGGGCATCCCCTCCCCTTTCCGAGAGACGTCCCCCCATGACTCGTCTTCCGTTGCTGGCACTCGCTATCTCGAGTGCACTCATGACAGGTCCCGTCGCATTCGCTTCGATGGATGCACAGACCGTCGCACAACGTCCGGCTGAACATCCCTCTGTGGCACCGCGTCCCTCCTCGGAGTCGTCGCGTGCGCCACGACGACTCGCGCGGATGGCGCTCCCCCCCGCCGTCCGCGCGAGTCTCCCATTTCTCGCCGACATCGCCGACAAACAGCCGGTCTATCAGCGCGATTGTTTGCTCGGACATGGAGCGACGATCGAAGATTGGTCGAAGCCAGATTCGAGTGGGTTGTTACGCGCCGAATTCGCCAAAGCGCAGAAAGCGCCTCCGGCGGAGCGTTTGCGGGCGCTCGGGCGTGGGTGGATGACCGCGACGCCCCATTTGCAACAGAAGGCGATTTGCCAGTACATGTTTTGGGACGCGATGCTCGAAGCGTTGACGCCTCTCGTCGATTCGGGGTGGGCGCTTCCGCAGATTCAGCATTACTTGGAACGCGTGACCGATACGACGCTCGTTCCGATGTCGTTGGTTCGTTCTGGGCTGGTGCAACAATCGCCAAGCGCGGCGCATGTCGCGGGGGTGGCGGAGCAGATGGGGGAGCCGAACCGGTACGACGCGATCATCGCGAACGCGGGGGTCGACAATCATACACAGACATACGGATATCGTAACATCAAGGCGCGCACCTTGGCGTTGCTCGGACGTGCGTATTTGGTGGACGGAAAGATCGAAGACGCCACGCGTGCGCTTGCGTCGGCGCGGGCGTTGGTACCGACTAGCGATCCGTTGCTCGGGGCACGGATCGCGCTGTCGATGCACGATACCGTGTCGGCGGTTCAGGAAATGGCGCTCTGCCGGTTGGTGTTGAGCTGTCTCAATTCCGACGACGCCGGGACACAGCGGATGCTCGAGCGGTTGTATCGCGCGGTGAATCACCATGCGCTCACCGGACTCGATACGTTGTTGCTGGCGGCGTATCGGCGCCCCGCGTTCGATCTTCCCGTCCGCATTACGCCCTGGGAGTTGCGCGGCCAATCGGCGACGCATTCGCGCCGAACGCCGGTCGTGCAGTTCATGACGTGGGTGCATTGTACACCGTGTGCGTCGCACGACTACGCGTCGCGCGGGCTCGTGCAACGGTTCGGCGACGACGTGATCGTGTTGGCGTACACGTACTATCCGCCGCTGACACCGCCGGGATTTCGCATCAAGGATGGCCGGTCGACGAGCACGTCCTACGAGAGCGATCTCTCCAGTTGGTACGAGCACATGAAGGCGACGACGATGAATTACGATTCCAAAGGGCCGACGCATTGCAACGGGATGATTCTCGACGGCGCGTGTGTGCAATCACCGTCGGAGATCGACGTCGATGGTGGGAAGGATGCGGCGTCGTTGCGCTACGATGAAACCGCGGCGGCCATCGAGCAACGGATGACGATTCCGCCCCCCGTGCAACTGGCGTTGACCGCGCGGCTCGATGGCGATCGGGTCGTGACGAGTACCGAAGTGCGCGCATCGCCGGGGGCGCCGCCAGTCGCGCCGAATCGCCGGCTCAAGGTGCATGTCGTTTTGGTGGAAGATTCGGTGCTCGTGACTGGCGCGAACAGTCCCGTCCAGCAACATCTCGTGCGGTCCATCGCCGGCGATTCGGCGTCCGACTACGGATATATGTTGCCGAAGCCGGTGTCGCTCGACGCGGCGCAAACCGTGGCGCCCGTGTTCGATCTGCCGCAGTTGGAGCATGCGCTCCGGCAGCGCGGGATGGAAGACAAGGATATGCAAGAGCCCGAATGGTTCACCAAACGAGCGTTCCATGTGGAGCGCTCCCATTTGTCGGTCGTCGCGTACGTGCAGGATCAGGATGGGGGGGAGATTCTGCAGGCGGTCCGTGCCTATCTCCCTTCCTCGGGGAGCGCGGCGACGTCGGCGACGCGGTAAGCTTTTCTCTTCCCCAACCCCGGGGAAAGAGATATCCTTTTCCCTATGCGAATGCTCTCCCGCATAGGGTGGATAGCGTCGGCGGCTCTCGCCGGCGCGGTCGTCTCGATCGTGGGCCTGGCTGCGTGTGCGAGCTCGGGCTCGAATAATGGTGATGGTACCCCTGGTGTCGCGACCAGGCGTGGGCGCCAGGCGCGGATGCGGCGGTGCACGGGAGAGGCGTACGAGTCTCCCGTCCCCGTGGCGCAGGGGCTCCATCTCCCGGAGTTGTCGGGAATCATTTTATCGCCGGGGCAGATCGACTTCGAGCGGTCGGTGTACGGGATGTGGCAAACGGAGCGCGCGGAGCAGAACCGTCTTCTGCAACAAGGGATGGTGGCGCACGATCAGCGGGTGATTCAAAGCGCGAACGACAGTCTCATGCGGATTCGGAACAGTGAGCGCGACAGCTTGCGTGTGATGTTGACGCCGGAACAGAAGTTGGTGTTCGATCAAAATCGGGCGGCGTTGAACTATTACGAGGCGACGCGCGCGCGATCGGAGTCCGAAGTCGATCATCCTGCATCGCTCGTGTCCGGACCGAGTGGACAACGCTCACCCGAATATCCGGCGTGGGAGCGCAACAACGGGCGCGATGGCGAGGTGGTGCTTCGCTTCGTCGTCGATACCGCTGGGCGGGCGGAGCCGAGCTCGATGGTGGTCGTGATGGCGTCGAGCCAGCGGTTCATGGAGAGTGTGTGCACCTTCATCGCGGGGGCGAAGTTTACGCCGGCGACGATTGGAGATCGGCCCGTGCGGCAGGCGGTGGAGGAGCCATTTTCGTTCTCGTTGCACTGACGATTATCGAAAATCCCGCCGATCGACGTGCCGCCGATCCGCTCGGCGTCGCTCATGATGCCGGTCGCGGAACCACTTTCCCGTGACGACCAGTAGAATCCCCCCAATGACGAAGTAGAGCGGTGTCATGATGTCGACCAGCGCCGGCATCACATGTTGGAGCCAGAAGAGCAGCGCTGAGATCCCGAGCCCGACACACCAAATGACGATGAGCGGAGCGACGTGACGGCCGTGAAGGACGGTCATAGGTATGCCTCTACTCCGTCCGTGGGGCAGGGGCCCCCGGAACCACCCCGCGTCGTCCGACCTCTTCTAGCGCCCGTTCGATCCGTTCGAGCCGGTCGACGATCATCGTCAGGTGCCGCTCCTGCTCCGTGGGTGTTTGCAGCTCGAACGTGAGCGATCCCCCCGTCTCCAATCGGGCGATGCACACCTCGTTCAGGTTCTGAATCCCCTGCCGCCGGGCCGCCGCCCGCAGCTCGGCGTGCGTGATGAGCTGCTTCTTGAGATTGTCCTCGAGCATCTTCCCATGCCGGATGAGGATCGTCGACGCTCCTTCGAGCGCCCGATCGGCCTTCCGATGACTATACAGATACCATACCACGCCATAGTTGATGGCGACCAGCACGGCGGCGCCGAATAATCCTCCCGCGAGCGAGTTGTCGTTCCCGATGACCGCGTTTTGGACCGTATTGGAGAGCAACAGGAGGACGACGAGGTCGAACGAGTTCATGTTTCCGAGCGTCCGCTTTCCCGCCAGGCGGAGCAGGAGAATCAGGAAGAGGTAGACCAAGACGGTACGGATCACCTTTTCCAAAAGCGGGACGCCAGGCGTCAGCAGGTCAGTGAGCATGGGGCTGGGCATGCGGATAATCTAACGAAATGTTGATATGCAGAATCGTGATGTGTCGATGGCGTTTCGCTCGATCATCGGTCTGCGTGTGTGGACACGCCGTCATGAAATGCATCCGAATGCCGAACAGTTCAGATGAATTCGTCTAAACTGCCGCGCGCACCGTCTCTCGTCGCGACGATCACGCATCGTCATGCTTTGAACATTACGCTTTGAACATTCACACGAACGTTGCACGCTCTTTGCCGACGATACAGGCATGCCGATCGCGCATCCTCGCACGACGAATTCTCGCACGAATCTTCGCACCACGAAGCCGCATAACATTCCCGTCATGTTTCGCCGCATCGAAGCGGCGATTGCGGGGTACGCCGAAGCGGCGATGTTCGATCTGGCGCGGCGTGGATACACGTCGCTCTTTCAACAGCTGGTCGCGTGCATCATTTCGATCCGGACGTACGACGAAGTGAGTCTCCCCGCCGCGCTCGCGCTCTTCGACGTGGCACCGACCGCCGAGGACATCGCTCGGCTCTCTGCCAAGGAGATCGATCGACTGATCGGGAAGAGCACCTTTCACGAGGCAAAGGCGCGACAGATTCACGACATTGCCGTGCGTACGGTCGAGGAGTTCGGTGGAGAGTTGCCGTGCGAGCAGGAAGTCCTCCTCTCCTTCAACGGTGTCGGCCCCAAATGCGCCAATCTCGCACTCGGCGTCGCCTGTGGATCGACGGAGATCGCCGTCGATGTCCATGTGAATCGTGTGACGACGCGGTGGGGGTACGTCGAGCCCGGGAGCGCCGAGCAGGTTCGGAGAGCGCTCGAGGCCAAGTTGCCTCAGAAGTATTGGATCGACATCAACCGTCTTCTCGTTCCGTTCGGGAAACATATTTGTACGGGACAGCTGCCGAAGTGTTCGACGTGTCCGGTTTTGAAGTATTGTGAACAACGGGGTGTTCATGCGTCACGATAGCATTTGCACCGTTCGTACACGAACCGTGGGTTCGAAGAGCGCGTTGATCGTGGGACGCAACACGAAAAATGGGTCATCCCGAGAAAAATCCAACGATTTTGAGACACGCGCTTTCGGAAACGACAGGAAAGGGTCAAATTTGCGGCGTGTTGGTGCGTCGTCACGTTTTTCGTCTCGTATGCCTCTGCATCGCAGCTACTTTGAATCGTTAGCGTCACAGGAACATTCGACGGGGACATCCTGGGCGTCGACGGTGGCTGGGTTGGTGGTCTTGCGACTCGTCGATCGGTGGCTGGCGCGTGGCGTGGTCGCAGTGGCGAACGATGCACAGGGGATTGCCGCGGTTCGGCAGGCGATCGAGCAGGTCGACGATCAAACGCCCATTCAGCCGATCTTGTTGGCGATCCTGGGGGTCGTGACGTCGGCGACGGAAGGGATCGAGGCCGTCGCGCCGCAACTGCTCGCCTACGGAAAGGCGCTCAAGTACAATGGGCAGGACTTGCTCGCGCACGACGTCTTTCAGACGGTCTACGTCTACGCGCAGGACGAGCGCCGGACCGGGCTGGTCGTTCAGGCGGGGCTGCAGTTTGCCCCGATTCTCCGCGAGATCGGCGACCTACGGGGGTCGCACGTGGTATACACGGAGACGATTCAAGCGGCGCGCAGCTTGGGCGACCGGTCGAGCGTGCTGCAGGCGAAGCTGGGGCAGACCAACATCGTCATCGTGCGCGGCGACCTTCCGCGTGCCCGGATGATGATGGATACCATTGTCGAAGAGGTCCGCCAGGTCGACGATCGCCAGTTATACGCCCGAGCCCTGGCCGAATCGGCCAATTTGGCGTCTTTGCAGGGGGATTATCGGCGGGCGGCGGAGTGCGGCTATGACGCGCTCGACTATAATCGCGACCCGTCGTTCCGCGACCGCATCCTCGCCGACCTTGCCGTCGCTCTGCTCGAATTGGGGCATTTGGAGGCGGCCCGGAGCGCGAATCTGATTCTCGCGTCGGCCGCCCACGAGGTTTCGGTGCGGCAGCAGGCGACCATCAACCTGATGGAGATTGCCGCCCTCGACCGGAACGAGGTCCTGTTCGAGTCGTATCGCGGGCGACTTCAGCGGGCGACGCTTCTCCCGCGTCTCCAAGGGTACTATCATTTCGAGGCGGCGCGGGGGCTGAGCCTCTTCGGCCGCCGGACCGAGGCGAGCCGAGAGCTGGCCTCGGCGAAGAAGATTGCCGAGGAGCGAATGCTGAATCAACTCCTCT
>Ga0105241_10000096_pt1 | contig 66223 bp, 42 predicted proteins | sample KBSC64metaG_FD_80422 | JGI IMG/M metagenome (GOLD analysis project Ga0105241, IMG submission 80422) | Corn rhizosphere microbial communities from Kellogg Biological Station, Michigan, USA - KBS C6-4 metaG | ecosystem: Host-associated > Plants > Roots > Rhizosphere > Soil | place: Michigan, USA... | reverse complement strand
GAAGTTTTCTCCCGGCGTGCCGTGGGTGGTCACGCAGAACGCCGTCACGGCTCCCGCGGCACTCTACCGAAAGATCGACATCGTCCCACGTTTCATGCAGGCGTGATCCACCCGGGTCCCGTGAAAGGAATAGCTCTCGTGAATACCTACACACCTCCACCCTTGGCGCGCGCGACGGTCATCGTTCGCGATCTGCTCCGGCGCCGGGCCGACGCCGACATGCCGCCCCGTCGCGTCTTGACTCGCGACGAAGCGGAGGCGTTGGCCGTCTTCGTCTGCGACGCCTCGCAATATCCCGCGGCGGACATCTCCGTGCGCCATGTGGCCACGTCGGTGGTCACGCAACGATTCGGACATGGCGCACACAGCGTCGACGTCGACGATCTTCGGGTGTCCTGGTCCACGAAACTGGGAAGCGCCGTCCTCGTCGACATCTCCACGAACGTCCGCGAAATACCGGCACTCCGTCGTCTCATTCGCCGAGCGGTGGCGAATCAGACGCCGCCGATGGCTGGGCCACTGGGAGACGAGGGCCCGGACGCCACCGATGTCCCGAAGCGGGCGACGTATCTCCCAGTTTCACTTTGGTATCCGAGCACCATCGCGGCGATGTCGGACGCGCGTGGCGACGCAATGTCGCAATTACTCACCCCGCTCCGCGGCGCGTCCTGGTTTGGTGTCGGAACCGTCGCGTTTTCGGCACAATCGTTCTGGCATCACAGCGTCGACGGTTCGACCCCCGCATGGGGCGAATTGACCGATAGCGAGATTTCACTCAGCGTCCGCGCGGCAGACGGTTCGGCGTCGGGATGGAGCGGACAAGCCAATCGGGATTGGAGCAAGTTGCGCCCCGCACAGGTCGCGCAGGCGGCATTGGACTGGGCTGAGCAACAGCGGAATCCGTCACGCGCCGAGCCGGGACGCTATACGGCGATTCTGTCCCCCACGGCGGTGGCGCAGATGTGGCATGCGGCGGCCGGCATCTTCAATGTACGGTCGTGGAGCCCCTTCAATCCGCCAGGCTATACAACCGCCGGGCAGAAAGATCGGCGTGGTGAGCGAGTGCTCGATCCACGCATCACATTGAACAGCGATCCCGCGGATCCCGACGGCGGGGACTGGCCTTTCTTCTATGGCGATGGCGGGATGGGGGAGGCGAACCCGAAGAGCACCTGGATCGAAAACGGGATCTTGAAACTCCGTTCCGTCGATGTCGGCACCGGACTGGATCTCGGCATGATTCCGCGGAAAGACCCACTCGCGATGCGCATGAGTGGCGGGCCGACATCGATCGCGGAAATGATCACCAAGTGCGAACGCGGAATTTATGTGCACCGCTTCGCCAACATGGAAGTCATCGATGCGAAGTCGGGTTCGATGAGTGGATACACCCGCGATGGCTGTTTGCTGATCATGAATGGGAAGATTGCGCGCCCAGTGAAAGATTTCCGCATTTTCGAGTCACCCTTCTTGGCGATGAATCAACGATTGGTGGCACTCGGTCCCGCGGAGCGCGTCGCTTTTGGTTTTACACCACCCAACCCGCACGACGAGAAAGGGCGGTGGCCAATGCCACCCATGATCGTCCCGCCGGTCATGGTGACCGATTTCAACTTTTCCGCTCTGGTCGATGCGGTGTAGTGTCGCGGACAACGACGTCTTCTCTCGTGGGAGACGATTACATGATGCCGTTCACTCATCTCCGAACCCGGAATGCAGTGATAATTCTCATTCTTGTGGTATGTCGTCATGAATAGGCAATTTCGGATGTGGATGTGTACGGGCGCGATACTGTGCGGACTGCTCGTACTCTTGCACGATGTTCCTCGCGCATTCGCGTCATCGTATGCGCATGTCGTTGAAAGTTCATCACCCTCCCTTCCGACGGACTCCGCGCAGGAAACGGGGGGAGTCGTCGCCGTCGATACGTCGACGCGGGATGTTCAGGTGCCAGCCGCCAACATGACGGCGGCCGGATACCTCGCGTTGATGAACGAGTTGGCCCCGAGCGACACGTTTACCAATGGCATGCACCCCGTCGTCAATCACCACCTGATCTTGGGACGGGATTCGGTCAAGGTCGTGGTCGATAGCATGACACGATCGTGGCTGGCGGGATTGTACCGGAATGGGACGCCTGCCTCGCGACAGCGACTCAACGTCGCCGCCATGCAATTCCAAGTCGAGCGCGATGCCGACGCAGAGCAGAGCATTGCCGCGTTCTTGGCCGCGCCGGATGTGACCATCCGGGACACGTTGCTCGCGTGGCGCGTCGCGGTCGGGCTTTTCACCGGGACGATGCACGGGGCGAAACCTCGGCCGGAGCGCATGGCGATCGGCCGCCGCTACCTGCAACGGTTGGAAGCGATGCCCATCGCGGTCGCCGGTGCTCAGTTGTTCAACGCCCGTTTCTTCATGATGGACGCGTTCATTCGGGCGGGCGAAACCGACTCGGCGATTGCGAGCGGGCTCCGCAACTTTGCCATGGTGTCGCAGATGCCGGATTTTGAACAGCGCATCCGCTCCGCCGGCAGCTCTGGCGTTTACTTGTTCAAACTGTGCCAAGCCTTGGTGGGACGCCCGGGTGGCTTGGCTCGCGTCGACTCATTGTTGACGGCGCTGCATCAGACGTTCATCGTGCCGCCGGCACTCGCAGCACGCGATACGGCCATGATACGCCTCGCGCAGATGGAGAAGGACTGGTTCATGGAACCGGAGGCTCGAATTCGCATGATCGGCCGTCCTGCGCCGGCACTCGTGGCTACGCACTGGTTTAATCAAACCCCGCCATCGAAGCCGTCGACGGCCGCCCCCAATGCGCGCGAGCTCTCGCTCGACGACGGCACCATTCGCATCATCGGCTTCGGATGGTTCGGTTGTCCGGCGTGTGCGGCGACGATGGCAAAACTCCAGAACGACCAACAGCTGCTGCCCAAGGGAGTCAAGCTGATGTACTACGAGTGGACCCAGGGAAACTGGGGAAGTGACTTCGTCGAACCCGAGGAAGAAGTCGGGCATCTCAAGCATTACTGGATCGAGCGGAAGCACTACACGTTCCCGATCGCCATTTGGGCTGGCCCCAAAGATTCGACGCAGGGTGGCGGACTATTACCACGCGAATCCCCAACCAAAGCGACGCTGAAGATCACAGAGGGACCGACATTCATCGTCGTCGACGGGCATGGCGTCATTCGGTATCGTCAACCCGGGTACTGGAGCTACCAGACGGACTTCGATGAATTGATCCAAAAATTGGTGCGCGAGCGAGCCAACGATGTGACATCATCCGCTGTTTCATCGATCGATCGCGTGACGAGTCACGACAAATTATGACATTCTTAATTGCATCCGGTTCTGGCACGACGTCCACCGGCATCAGCCGGCGGGCGTTTGTGACGCGCTCGTCATTGCTCATGGCAGGGACGCTGGTGGGAGGACGACGAGTGTGGGCATTCCCGCGTGGCACGGGGCGTGTCATCGCCAACCTCGTGGCCCCCCCATTCCCGCCCGAGCTCCTGCGCACCGCGGCGACGACCGCGATCGAAGCCGCAATCCATGCCGGCGCCGAGTGGGCCGACATCCGCGTTGGGGAAGAACGGACGTTGTCCATCTTCGGCCATGGCGGTGAGCTGCAACTCGGCTGCGGCTATAGTCTCCGCGTTCGTGTAGGGGGGGCGGAAGCCTTTGTCACGGGAGCGGATCCGACGATCGTCGATATCACCACAGCAGCGCAGCGAGCCGTCGCGACCGCCAAGAGTTTGGTCCCCACGGCCGCGGGGACGACGGACACGTTGGCAAAAGTGCCCGTGGTCAAAGGGGAATGGCGGGTCCCGATGGCGATCGACCCCTTCGCGATTTCGATCGACGATCACGTCGCGGCGCAGGTGAGCAGTGATGGAGAGTTCGACCGGCACTTGTTCCGCTTTCAACAACTGGAAAACGGCATGGCGGGTGCCAGCTGTCGATGGAAGCAAGGGACGAAGGTTTTTGCCTCCTCCGACGGATCGCTCGTGACCCAATATCTGACGACGGTCGAGCCGCATGCGGAGGTGCGCCTCGGATGGCCATGGCGCGCACACCCCGGTGAGCCGTTCAGTCTCTTTGGGATGAAAAGTGTCGTCCCCTGTTCGGGTGGGTTCGAGATGATCACGCACCCCGATCGGTATGCCTACATGCAAGCCCGGGCTGAGGAGCTGCTCAGCTATACGGCGCTCCCAGCGGTCCCGCTCGAGATCGGACGCCAAGACGTGGTGCTGGATGGGGATCTCCATGGCCAGCTCATTGGGACGGTGATCGTCCCCACCCTGTCGCTGAATCGCGCGCTGGGCAATGAGATCGACGTCGGCGGCACGAGTCTCTTCTCTCCGCCCGAGTCGATGCGTGGACAAGCGGTGTTACCGGCGCTCTTGAGTTGCCGCGCGGCGCCGGACGCGCCGCACTATGGCGCGGCGGCGTGGGATGATGAAGGGGTGGCGACGACGCCATCACCGTTGATCGTCGACGGTGTCCTCACGAACTATCTGGCCTCGCGCGCGACGGCGGCGTTTCACGGGGAGCGGAACGTGGGACCGCTCCCGGGCATCACGCAATCCCAATTGGGCGCCCTGCCAACCGAGCTCCCGCCTTGCGTTGCTGTCGCGCCCGCGAACGGGGCGAGCTCAATCGCCGAGCTCTGCAAGCAGATGGGCAATGGGATTCTGGCGTTGAGTGGCTACGTCAGCACCGATCCGAGCGGACTTGGTGGCTACATCTATCCGTGGATGATGCTCGAGGTGCGGCAAGGGACCGTCACGCGTCGGTTGTACGGACAACGCATGATGTATTCGACCAAGCGCATCTTCAAGACGTTGACCGCGCTGGGTGATGCTGGCACGCAGTACACGGCCGTCTGCCGAGAGTTCTCCCCCGGCGTGCCGTGGGTCAATCTGACGCATGCGGTGAGTGCACCCGCGGCGCTGTATCACAATATCGATATCGTTCCCAGCCACATGCAGTCGTGACTGCACGTTCATGAGTGACACTATGAGTGAGAAAAATCATTTCGGTGAGAGCACCTCAGCGATGATTGAAGGGCTGCTGAAGCGACGAGCAGACCCCGTCGCGCCACGGCGGGTCATGACCCGCGCCGAATCTGAAGCATTGGCATTGTTTGTCTACGACATCATCAAAGTCCCCAGCGCAAACGTGACGATTCATCATCGGGCCACGTCGGTGGTGACCCAACGGCTTGGGCACAGTCCGCGCAGCATCGATGTTGACGATTTACAGCTGAGCTGGGGGACGCGACTCGGGAGTGCTGTAAACGTTTACATCACTACGAACGTGCGCGACCTCACCGCGTTGCGCCGCGTCATGCAGAGTGCGATCGCGAATCAAACACCCCCGCTCGTCGGTCCCTTGGGGGATGACGGTCCGGATGCGACCGATCTTCCACGGCGCGTCACCTACGTGCCGGTCTCACTCTGGTATCCGAGCACGATCGCGGCGATGGCCGGGGAGCGAGGCGCGGCAATTACCGCATTGCTCGCCCCGCTGCGAGGAACGAGCTGGCATGGCGTGGCAACCGCCGCATTCTCGGCGCAGTCCTTTTGGAATTACACGGCCGAAGGGGCGACGCCCGCATGGGGGGAACTGACCGACGCCGAGATTTCATTGAGTGTGCGCGCCGCGGACGGGACTGCCTCGGGGTGGAGTGGTCAGGCGAATCGCGATTGGAGCAAGTTGAGTCCCGCGCAGGTGGCGCAGACCGCGTTGGCCAATGCAGAGCAACAACGCAACCCGTCGCGAGCAGAGCCGGGGCGATATACCGCCATTCTCTCCCCAACCGCCATGGGGCAAATGTGGGGTGCGGCGGCCCACAACTTCAACGTCGAGTCGTTCAGCCCGTTCGATCCGCCGAGTCACAAGGCGGTGGGAGACAAAGATCGACGTGGTGAGCGCGTGATGGACGCGAGCATCACGTTGACGAGCGACCCCGCCGATCCCGACGGAGGCGACTGGCCCTTCTTCTATGGCGACGGTGGCATGGGCGAAGCGAATCCCAAAAGCGTCTGGGTGGAGAATGGGATCTTGAAGCTTCGCTCGGTCGACGTCGCGACAGGATTGGGGTATGGAATGATCCCGCGCAAGGACCCACGGGCGATGCGCATGAGTGGTGGCTCGTCGTCGGTGGAAGAGATGATCACCAAATGCGAACGGGGCATTTACGTCCATCGCTTCGCCAATCTCCAAGTCATCGACGGGCATTCCGGTGCCATGAGCGGGTATACGCGTGATGGCTGTCTCTTGATCATGAATGGCAAGATCTCACGTCCCGTGAAAGACTTTCGGATCTTCGAGTCTCCGTTTCTGATGCTCAATCGACTCGTTGCACTCGGGAAGCCGCAACGGATCGCCTTCGGATTCACACCGCCGAATCCGTTTGATGTCAATGCGCGATGGCCCCTCTCCCCCATGATCGTCCCACCCGTCATGGTCACCGACTTCAATTTCTCCGCGTTGGCCGATGCGGTCTAGCAGTTCTCATCACGGTACCGGGTCATGCATCGGTTAAATCGAGGCTGGATAGGGGTCAGCTTGGCGCTCTGCGGAGTCGTCATCCTCTTGCAGCGCGCCCCTCGCGCATTGGCGGCCTACGGTCGCGCACCCACGCCATCGTCCGCGTCCCCGCGCGCCGACTCCGCGCAGGAAACGCAATCGTTCGTCGTGCGAGATACGGTGGAATACGACGTCCCCGTGCCTCCCGCCAACGTGACCCCAGCCGGCTATTGGGCGTTGTTCGAAGCATTGGCGCCGACCGACACGTTCACGATTCACATGCACCCGGTGGTCAACCACCATTTGATTCTGGGACGTGACTCGGTCAAAATCATCGTCGATAGCATGGCTCGCGCGTGGCTGGCCGCGCTCTACCGGGACGGCGAGCCATCCGATCGGCAACGACTCAACGTCGCCGCACTGCAAATTCAAGTTGATCGTGACGCTCAGGCTCAGCAGAGCATTGCTGCGTTTTTGAAGGGACCTCACGTGACGTCGCGTGATACCGTCACGGCGTGGCGCACGGCGGTCGAGCTCTTCACCAGAACGTTGCACAACGCGAAGCCGCGGGCGGAGCGGATGGCGTTGGGCCGAACGTATCTCGCGCGGTTAGAGGCGATGCCGGTGACCACGGCGGGCGGAGATTTGTTCGTTGCGCGACTCGTGATGATGGGGGCGTTCATCCGGGCGGGCCTGACTGATTCCGCGATTGCGACTGGATTGCGCGCATACGCCGCCCTCGCACAGCACCCCGATTTTGAAGTACGGTCGTCGGCCACTGCGGGCTCCGGTCCCAATTTGCTCGATCTGACGCAGGTCATGGTTGGACGGCCGAATGGATTGGCACGCGTCGATTCGTTGTTGAAGACGTTGCACCAGAACTTCATCGTCCCGCCAGCACTCGCGGCGCGTGACACGGCGCTCATACGATATGGACACATGCAGGAGGCAGGATTCGCCGAGTGGGAGGGGCGAATCCGTCTGATCGGCCGTCCTGCACCGCCGTTGATCGCGACGCACTGGTTCAATCAGCCACGGCCGTCGAAGACGTCATCAGCGGCACCCAATGCCCGTGAGTTTCCGCTCGACGACGGAACGATTCACATCATTGGCTTTGGATGGATGGGATGCGCCGCGTGCATGTCCGCGATGGCCAAGATGCAGAACGATCAACGGCTGTTGCCGAAAGGGGTGTCGTTCATGTACTACGAATGGACCTTCGGCACCTGGGGAGGTGGATTCGTCGAGCCCGATGAAGAGGCAGAGCACATCCGGCATTACTGGTTGGAACGCAAACACTACACGTTCCCCATCACCGTGTGGGCGGGACCAAAAGACTCGACCGCGGGCGGTGGATTCCTACCGCGCGATTCGCCAACGCGTGCAGCGCTCGATGTCACGCAGGGGCCGACGTTTTTCATCATCGACGGTCACGGAATCATCAGGCACCGTCAAGCAGGTTACACCAATTATCAAATGGATATGGAAGCGTTGGTCGAAAAACTCCTCCGTGAGGAGACGCATGACGCGGCTCCGTCATCGGCGAGCCGGTAGACGCGCATGAACAACAACAATGAATCGTCCGGCGCGGACATTCCGCGCGGCGGTGTGAGCCGGCGGAGTTTCGTCGCGCAATCATCCCTGATGTTGGCTGGGAGCGCTCTCGGTGGCCGGCGGCTGTTGGCGTTCACGCGTAACTCTCGCGGGAATCGCCGGTCGCTGGCGACCGTGGTGGTGTCACCGTTTCCGCCGGAGGTGCTCCGGTCCGTCGCCAAAACGGCGATCGACGTCGCCGTGCAAGCAGGGGCGGAGTGGGCCGACATTCGTCTTGGTGAAGAACGACGGCTCTACGTGCTGGGCGATTCAGGCGAGGTTCGTCTCCTCTGTGGATACAGCCTCCGGGTCCGAGTGCGTGGCGCGGAGGCATTCGTCACGGGATCCGATCCCACCGTGGCCGCGGTGACGAAAGCCGCACGCAGCGCGGTCGCGACCGCCAAGAGCTTGATCTCCGCGAGACGGTCCGTCCCGGCCGACTCGCTCGCCAAGGTCCCCGTCGTGACAGGCGAATGGCGCGTCCCCATGAAGATCGATCCGTTCGCCATCTCGATCGACGATCACGTCGCCGCAACGATTAGTGGCGATGGGCAATTCGATCGGTTCCTAATTCGGTACCAGCGACAGGAGGGGATCGCTCCGGGCATCTATAGTCAGTGGCGGCAAGGAACCCGCGTGTTCGCGTCGTCGGAAGGCTCGCTGACCACGCAGCTGTTGACGTCGGTCAATCCACATCCAGGGATGCTCAAATTCGGTGCGTGGCGCGCGCAGCGTGGTGAACCCTTCGGTCTCTCCGGATTGTCGATGATTGCGCCAAGCTCCGGAGGGTTCGAGCTCATCACGCATCCCGACCGCTTCGCGCAGATGCAGGCGCGCGTCGAGGAGCTGCGGCGATATTTGGCCCTTCCCGCCGTGCCACTCGACATCGGCCGGCAGGATGTCGTCCTGGACGGAACACTCCATGGCCAACTCGTGGGTGCGATCGTCGTGCCGGCATTGTCCCTCAACCGGGCGTTGGGGAACGAGATCGACGTGGCCGGCACGAGTATGTTCGCCCCGCCGGAGTCGATGCGAGGGCAGGCGGTGTTGCCGGCGCTGCTCAATTGCGACGTCACTCCACAGGCCCCGAACTACGGCGCCGCGGCGTGGGATGAGGAAGGTGTCGCGTCGACGAGCTTTCCCTTGGTGACCAACGGCGTACTCACGAATTATTTGAGCTCGCGGACAACGTTCCCATTCCAAGGCGCGAACCCCGGGCCGCTGGGTGGCGTGACGCAATCGCAACTGGGCGCGCTTCCCACAGAGCTCCCGCCGTCCGTGACGGTCGCGCCAGACGCGCATGGAGGGTCCATGGCAGAGCTCGCCAAGCAAATGGGGAACGGTATTCTGGCGCTCGGCGGAGGCGTGGCGACCGATCCGAGTGGGTTGGGCGGTTACATCTATCCGGAGATGATGCTCGAGGTCCGACAAGGGGTGGTGACCCGCCGGACGTTTGGGCACCGGCTCATGTATTCGTCGAGACGTGTTTTCAAGACGTTGACCGCGTTGGGTGACGCGACCACGAAGAACACGGCGTTCTGCCAGAAATATTCTCCGGGCGTTCCGTGGGTGGGGCTGGATCATACGGTCACTGCCCCCGCCGCGCTCTATCGCAATATCGACATCGTCCCACACTACATGGAAGCGTCGTGAGCTCCGATCACACATCTCGTCCACTATCGCTCGCCAAGCGCACGTCGTCGCGGTCGATCCTTCGTAACCTGCTCGCGCGTCGCGCCGACCCGGATGCTCCGCGTCGCGTCTTGAGCAAGGAAGAAGCCCAGGCGTTGGCCCTGTTCGTCTACGACATCGTGAAGTCGCCGAGTGTGGCCGTCACGATCCATCATCGCGCGACGTCGGTCGTCACGCAACGTCACGGACATGCGCCTCGCAGCATCGATGTCGACGACCTGGACCTGTTCTGGGGAACGCGACTGGGAAGCGCGGTGGACGTGACGATTACGACGAACGTGCGCGACATCGCGGCGTTGCGTCGCGTCATGCAGCGTGCGATCGCGAACCAAACGCCGCCGATGGCCGGCCCGCTGGCGGATGAGGGGCCTGATCCGACGGATATGCCGCGTCCGGCCACCTATGCACCGGTATCGCTCTGGTATCCCAGCACCATCGCCGCCATCGCGAGCGAGCGGGGAACGGCGATCACGGCATTGCTCGATCCACTGGAGAACACTGCGTGGCAGGGCATCGGAACCGTCGCGTTGTCGGCGCAGTCGTTCTGGAATTACACCGCCGAGGGGGCGACGCCGGCGTGGGGCGAATTGACCGACGTTGAGATCTCGCTGAGCGTCCGTGCCGCGGATGGATCTGCATCAGGATGGAGTGGACAAGCCAATCGCGATTGGAGCAAGTTGCGTCCTGCCCAAGTCGCGCAAACCGCGTTGGCAAACGCGGAGCAACAGCGCAACCCGTCGCGGGCAGAACCGGGGCGATACACGGCGATCCTTTCCCCAACCGCCATGGGGCAGATGTGGTATGCCGCCGCGCATCTCTTCAACGTCCAGGCCAACAGCCCATTCAATCCACCGACGTACAAAGGGGTAGGGGACAAAGATCGGCGCGGCGAACGCGTAATGGACCCACGCGTCATCTTGTCGAGCGATCCCACGGATCCCGAGGGTGGTGATTGGCCGTTCTTTTATGGCGATGGCGGGATGGGCGAGCCGAATGCCAAAAGTGTCTGGGTGGAGAATGGGATCTTGAAGCTTCGCTCCGTCGACGCCGGAACGGGGATGGGATATGGGATGATCCCACGAAAGGATCCATGGGCGATGCGCATGAACGGCGGCCCCTCGACCGTGGCGGAGATGATCACCAAATGTGAGCGGGGCATTTATGTGCACCGTTTCGCGAATCTCGAAGTCATCGATGGAAATTCCGGGGCGATGAGCGGCTATACGCGCGACGGGTGTCTGTTGATCATGAATGGAAAGATCTCCAGGCCGGTGAAAGACTTCCGGATTTTCGAGTCGCCCTTCTTGATGCTCAATCGGCTCATCGCGTTAGGGAAGCCGGAACGAATCGCGTTCGGATTCACACCGCCGAAACCATTCGATACGAGCGCCCGGTGGCCGTTGCCACCGATGATCGTTCCGCCAGTCATGGTCACCGACTTCAACTTTTCCGCACTTGCCGATGCGATCTAAGACAGAGTGGTTCGATATGAGAGCGGCATTCGCCCGGTTACCTCTGCGCGGCGTCGTGCCCCTCGTCGTGATAGGGATGGTCGTTCTTCCTGTCGCTGGCCGAGCACAAGCGTCGAAGACCGCCGCGACGCCCATCTATACCGGAACGTTCGATCCACAGATCGTGATGGATACATCTTATGACACGATCTTATTGCAATTGGCATCCCCGAGCGATCGACAGCGGCTCCCGGAGTCACCGGGTGCGAACACACGGGTGTATACAGGAACGTTGGAGTTGTCAGAGTCCGACACCGCGGGACGCCGCAGGAAATCATTGCCGATGGCGCTGCTCGTTACGCCTGGTCAAGCAAGCGTTCTGTACTTTCACACCAGGGATGACTCGGTATTCACGATCGCGGACCGGCACGTGTTTCACCCGTCACATGGTGATCACGTTCCAGCGGACCAACAAGAGACGCTCCTCACGATTCCGTTGCCTGGGACCGTCTTTGCGGAATATCCGATCCGGATTCTGGACAGGCCTGTTCATCCAATTGACCCCGCGGCGCAAGGATACATCATTTTCAGGAGCACGGCGCGGGCGCAGGGACACATCATGCTCAACGGACGCTCGACGCTCGCGCGATTCGATGTGGGGCCGATCACCGGCGCGATCGTGAGCCCGGTATGGATTTCTCTGGACGTCCTCGGGACAGGGGATATCGATGCGGCATCCAGAACCGAGAATCAACTCTGGGGACTCCCGAATATCCCCGTGATGTTCAAAGTCGGCGATGCCTACGTCCGCCCGGGAACGTTCGATGTGCGCGCGGGAACGTTCACCATGATTGGGCTCGATCGACGGGACTACGTTCCCGCGATCGACACGGGCGTCGTGCTCGCGAATTTTGCGTTCACCGCATTGAATGGACGTGCCCATCAATTGTCGGAATATCGTGGGAAATACGTGCTGCTGTACTTCTGGAGCGCGCATTGTGAATCGTGTGTCGGCCCGACGTTCAAGGCCATCCGGAGCGCCTATGATACTCATAAGGACCACGGATTCGAGCCCGTTGGGGTGAACGTCGACACCGATGTGTCGGCGGATACCCTCACCAAATTTCTCGCGCGACACAACGCGAACTGGGCGGTGACGTCGTACGGATTGCGGCCCACGGGAGCGGCGCTCGCCGCCTTTGCCGACCTGCACGTCCGGGGCTGGTATTGCCCGTTCTCGATGCTTATTGGTCCGGATGGACGCATCGTTGCGACCGACGAAGCGTTGGTGCCCGACAAACTGGACAAGACGTTGGAATCGTTCATCCCTGTGCAAGCGGCGTCCAATGAACTGAAAGGGCAGCCATGAGCACGCCAGTCACATCATCCCATCGCGCGAGACCACGTTCGTGGCGACGAGTCACGATCGGCGGACTCCTCGTTTGCGTTGCGATGCCGATCATCGCACAGGCACAACGGGGAGTGATCCACCCGAACAGCCGTCGCGACCAGCGAACGTGGACGTGGAGTTGGACGAGCAGACCAACGGAGACCGCGTCGTTGCCGGTTCCCGATTCCGCGCCGAATCGAATCGCCGCGTTTCTGACGAAAGTCGCGAACGACATGCCCGCGTTGGCGTCGGCGTACTTCGACCAGACTGGCGCCATTCAACGGATGGAATGGACAGACTCGTTGGGGCTGCAACGACGGAGCCTGGACATGCTCAACACGCCGGCAATGAGCGCCGCACCAGCATTCGGGTGGCCAACGGAGCCACCATGGATGATGGGGCCTCGCACCCCAACGCCGACGCGGGAGTGGCTCGACTCGCTGGCGGGACTTTGGCCACATATCGATCCGAAACTCCAGGCGCAATTCCTGTTCGACATCAACGGCAGCCCCTTTCTCGAGGCGTTGCTCGACCACATTGCTCAAGCGCCGGCCGATCCGGCGGTATCCACGATTGTCGACGCATGGGAGCGGATTGCCCACCAACCCCGGTTTGTCGAGGCGCCCGACGCGGCCTACCTAATCTCGACGGCACGGCTCGCGAGCGCGCTGCGCGCGTTGGCTCGTGGCGATACCGCTGGCGCGCTCCGTCCACTCCGCGAGGCCGCCACGATCGAGACGATCTCGGCGTCGGACTACGCCGTGCACGGGACGTTCGAGGCCGGCCTCATGTATGCCCGGCTTGCCGAGGCACGCCGTGATACGGCGCAGTGGTTTTACGCGCTGACGCTCCTGCGGTTGCGGCATTCACCGACGTTTGGGGACCCCCAAGCCTTCTTGAACGACGCGCTCCTCCGCGACATGTACCAACGCCTCACCGCGTCGGGACGTCCCGCCCCCGATCTCCTTCCGGAACGATTGGCGGATGATCCGCGTCCGCGCACGCCACTGTCGTACGACGCCTATTTGGATCAGCAGTGGGCCGCGCTGTTCGACCGGTTACCGCGTTATCACGCCGGTCTTGCGTCTCGCGACATGATGGCCCGCGCGAAACGGCTCGTGGTCATCGAGTATACGTCCAGCTTGGGATGCGGAGGATGTTGGCAAGAAGATCGAGAGCTGAGCGCGATCGAGCGTCGGTACGGGGACGCGCACGTGTTGCCACTGAGCTTCCGCGCCCCGGGAGGGGACGGCCCTATCACCGGGATCGGTGAGGATACCGAGCGTTGGTACTACGAGTGGTATCCACGAACCGGCGTTGCTGGCAGCGACACGCTGCACCACGGCGTGACGATGCAAGTCTATCGTTCCCCGCGCGGTGACACGTTGATGGGATATCGAATCGACGGTCAAAATCGGGTACAGTCCAAGCCAGTGGGATCGTACTTGACACGTTTGCGGCAGGCGATCGATACGGAATTCGCGCGGCCGTCAGAAGCGCGGATCCGCGTCGAAGCGCGTCGCGAGGGAGCACGGTTGCACGTCACGAGCAACGTTGATCATGTCCCTCCGTCACGACGCGTCGCATTGCGATTGCTCCTCGTTCGCGATACCGTCTGGCTCTATTCCGGACATGTCCGTCGTCTGATGTTCAACACCGTCATGGCCGTGTCCCACTCGGATACGCTCTCGATGGGATTACGAATCCCACCCAACGGCGGGGCCATCCAGTACACATTCGATCTCGCGCGGTTGCAGCAGGGGATTCTGGCACAACGGACGACCGAAGGATGGGCGCATTTCTATGGGACCGTCTACTGGGGGACACCGGAGTGGCAGAACGACCGCGCGCGGTTGATCGAGAGTCGTGATGGCGCCATTTATCGCTATCCCGATCCACGCGATTGGCGGATCGACTGGTCGCACGTCTTTTTGGTGGCCATCGTGCAGGATCTTGATTCGGGAGACATGCTCGATGCCGTGCGCCTCCCACTGCATTTGACCTCGGGGACGTAGCCATAGGGGAGGGTTCCGTCGCCGGGGATTCAAAAACCCCCGGATGGGCACCATACTATACGAAGAGAACGGCCAAGTCCCACCGGGGTACTCCCCACCGTTCTCCTTCATCCCTGACTGATGCCCCACTCCCGTCGCGACTTCCTCAAAGCCGCTTCCGCCATCACTGCCTCTGGCCTGGTCGGGACCCTGCCAGGGGCTGCCCTCGCGGAACCGACGTCCACCGCTGCTGCGCCCGCTGCTGCGCCGTCCATCGGTGACCCTCTCTTTCGAGAGCTCACCCAGGTCGCCCTCGACGCCGCCAAGAGTGCCGGTGCCTCCTACGCCGACGTCCGCATCGCCGATCGCCGATCCCAGACGATCCAAACACGCGAGCACCGGCTCCAATCGGCCAACGACAGCAACACCTTCGGCTTCGGAATCCGCGTGCTCGCCAACGGCGCCTGGGGCTTCTCCGCCAGCAACGTCCTGACTCGCGACGAAGTCGCCCGCGTCGCCCGCCAAGCCGTCGCCCAAGCCAAAGCCAACGCGAGCATCCAGCTGACGCCCATCACGCTCGCGCCCGTGACGCCCACCCCGTCCGGCGAATGGCGTAGCGCGATCCAAGTCGATCCCTTCACGGTCCCCGTCGCCGACAAAGTCCAGCTCCTCCTCGCCGCCAACGCCGCGGCGCTCGCCGTCACGGGCGCGAAATTCGTGAATTCGGGGATGTTCTTCCTCCGCGAAGAGAAAACCCTCGCCACGACCGACGGCACCTTCGTCGTCCAGACGATCTATCGCAGCCTCCCACAAATGGCGGTCACCGCCGTCGCCTCCGACTCGAGCGACTTTCAAACGCGCCGCTCGACCGACGTGCAACCGATGGGGATCGGCTACGAGCACGTCACCAGCGCCAAGTTGGTTGAGAACGCAACACGCTGGGCGACCGATGCGGTCCAAAAATTGTCCGCGGCGTCGGTGCAGACGGGGATCTACGATCTCGTCCTCGATCCGACCAATCTCTGGTTGACGCTGCACGAAACCGTCGCACACGCCACGGAGCTCGATCGCGCACTCGGCTTCGAAGCGAACTACGCTGGAACGAGCTTCGCGTCGCCACCCAAGCGTGTGCTCGGCGCACTCCAGTACGGCTCCAAGTTGATGAACGTCCGCGGCGATCGCTCCCAACCCGGTTCACTCGGCGCGATCGGCTGGGACGATGAAGGGGTGAAGCCCGAAGACTTCATGATCATCCAAAATGGCGTCCTCGTCGACTATCAAACGACGCGCGAGCAGGCGCCGATGCTCGACTGGTGGTACAAATCGCGCAACACGCCGCTCCGTTCGCACGGTTGCTCGTACGCGCAGTCGTGGCAAGACGTGCAATTCCAACGCATGCCGAACGTTTCACTCCTCCCCGGCACGCAAGACATCGGCTGGGACGAGCTCATCGCCGCTACCGACCTCGGCATCGCCATCGTCGGCGACGGATCGTATTCGATCGACCAGCAGCGGTACAACGCACAATTCGGCGGACAGCTGTTCTACGAGATCAAGAAAGGAAAGATCACCCGCATGCTGAAAGACGTCGTCTATCATCTCCGCACGACGAACTTCTGGAACTCACTCGACATGATCGGTGGCCAGCGTTCTTATATGCTCGGCGGTGTCTTCACGGATGGGAAAGGACAGCCAAGCCAGGATAACGCCGTAAGTCATGGGTGTGTACCGAGCCGGTTCAAACAGATCGGCGTCCTCAATTCGGGGAAACGGATGTGAGGAACCCTGTCTCGTTGTTTCATGCGCCGGATGAAGCGGCGCCCTTGCTCTCGCGCGGTGAATGCGAAGCGATCGCGAAACGCGTCCTCGGGCTCGCGCATGCCGATGAAACGCGCGTCACGATTCAAAGTACCGCGCGCGGCGACACACGCTTCGCGGTCAACCAGGTGTCGACGTCGGGCGATGATGTCGATACAACCGTAACGATCCGAAGCACCTTCGGCACCAAGAGTGCCAGCGTCACCACCAACAGACTCGACGAAGCTTCGCTCGTCGAGTCTGTGAAGAATGCCGAAGCGCTGGCGCGATTGACGCCGGAGGATCCGGAGTTCGTCCCGGAACTTGGTGCGCAGAGCTACGATCCACGGGCGAGCGCGAATCAACTCATGACCGCGTTGCCGTCGCCAGACGCTCGCGCCGCGGCGGTCAAAGCGATTACGACGCGTGCGCGTGCGGCGGGATTCATCGCGACAGGGTACGTCGAAGCGCGGATGACCGCGACCGCGATTGCCACGTCACGCGGATTATTTGGTTATCAGTCATCCGGTGCCGCGTCGCTCACGACGACCGTCCGAAGCGCCGACGGAAGCAGCTCCGGATGGGCCGGCGCCAATGTGTTGTCCTGGGCCGATCTCGACGCCGCCGCCCTCGGCGCGCACGCGACCGAAAAGGCGACCCAAACGCGGAATCGCCGAAAAGCGGAGCCGGGTCAATGGACCGTCGTGCTCGAGCCGACGGCGGTCGGGAACTTGATCCAGCTCATCGGCACCGCGTCGCAAGCGCGTGCCGCCGACGAGGGGCGTTCGTTCTTTTCCAAAGCCGGTGGCGGCAACAAGATCGGGAGTCGCATCGCCGACGAGCGCGTCACACTCGTGTCTGATCCGGCCGACGCGGGCGGCGCCGCGTTCACCCCTGAAGGGTTGCCGGTCGAGCGTGTTACCTGGATCGACAAGGGCGTATTGAAGACCCTCAACTACGATCGGTATTGGGCGACGAAGACCGGGCAATCTCCCACGGCGGCGCCGAACGCCCTGCGGCTCGTTGGCGGATCGTCGTCGATCCCCGAGATGATCGCGTCGACCGAGCAAGGGTTGCTCGTCACCCGGTTCTGGTACATCCGCTCCGTCGATCCGCGGACGTTGCTGTTCACCGGGCTCACGCGCGATGGGACATTTTTCATCGAAGATGGAAAAGTCAAACATCCCGTGATGAACTTCCGGTTCAATGAGTCCCCGATGTTCATGCTCAATGGCATCGAGATGATGGGACGCTCGGTCCGCGTGAGTGCCAGCGAGGATGGCAGTCCTGCAGGAGCGGTGGTCATGCCGCCGCTCAAGTGCAAGGACTTCCGGTTCTCGATGTTGAGCGACGCAATTTGATCTCATAACCCACGATTTCCCCATGGCGCACCCTGCAACGTACGAACGACGTCTGAACTTGCTCGATGCCGCCATGGTGGTGATCGGCGGAACGATCGGTGGCGGGATTTTTCTCAATCCCGCGGTCGTGGCGCAACGTGCGCACACGGCGACCTTCGTGCTCCTGACATGGATCATCGGCGGCGCGATCGCTGTCGCGGGAGCGTTGTGTTATGCGGAGCTCGGCGCGCGCCGGCCGCAAGCAGGGGGAGGATACGTCTATCTGCGTGAGATGTGGGGGCCGCTCCCCGCTTTTCTGTACGGATGGATGTTTCTCTGGGTCGTCAACACCGGCGGGATCGCAGCGGTCGCGGTCACCTTCGCGCGCTATTTCGCCGATCTCGCGCATCTCCCCGTTCGCGACGTGATTCCGATCGCGATCGGCGCGATCGTGTTGTTGTCGTTCGTCAACTATTTGGGGATTCGTGCCGGCGCCGTGACGCAAAATATCTTCACGGTCCTCAAGCTGATTGCGTTGGCGGCGTTGATTTGTGCGGGAATCTTTTTCGTACATCTGGCGATGCCGTCGGTGTCTCCTGTACCGCCGTTGACGCCGATTCCGTCTGGGGACGTCGTTCGCGTACTGGGAACGGCGCTCATTCCGGTGCTCTTCGCGTATGGCGGATGGGCGCATCTCAATAACGTCGCGGGTGAGATTCGCAATCCCGAACGCACGATTCCCCGGGCCATCATCATCGGCATTTTCGTCGTGATGACGGTCTACGTCCTCGCCAACGTCGCGTACCTTCGGACGCTCGGTGCCGCGGGTTTGGCGGCGAGCACGGCCCCGGCGTCGGAAACGATGCGCGCGATCTTTGGTGCGACTGGTGGGACGTTGATCGGGATGGGAGTGGTGGCGTCGACGTTCGGGTTCGTCAATTTGAGCATTCTCTCCGCGCCACGCATTCTACAGCAGATGGCGCACGATGGGTTGTTCTTCAAACGGGCGGCGGTGTTACATCCGAAGTATCGAACGCCGCACGTTGCGATTTGGGTGCAAGCGGTGTGGGCGATCGCGCTGGTGTTGTCGGGGACGTACGGGCAGCTGCTCGATTACGTGGTCTTCGGCGATTGGCTGTTCGCGGCGGCGGTGGTGGTGACGGTGTTTGCGTATCGTCGCGCTGATGTGGCGCGGGCAATGTCGGGGAATGATGGTGAACCGCGGGGGTATCGTGTGCCTGGTTATCCGGTGGTTCCGATCTGTTTCATCATCGTATCACTGTACGTCGTCGTGAGCACGGTCATCTCGGCGCCGCGGAACGCCATGTATGGCGCAATCATCATTCTTGCCGGAGTTCCGGCATTTTATGCGTGGCAGCGTCGCGTGACTCGCGTCGTGGACGTGGCCGGGTGATGTCGCTGAAATTGTAGTTGACAGCGGTGGACCCCGCCGCAATCATTGGTCGCATGTCGGCGGCGACGATCTTCTTTGCCAAATGGTGGGGTGGCGATCCTGTCGGGTTCCGGTTTCGTCTCTGGACCGGCAAAGGAACAGACGGCGCTGAAGGCCATCGGTCAGGGACGTCCCAAGCGTCGACCCCGCTCTCAGGGGCGACCAACGTCCCAGAGTCTTTCGTCGATCAGGACGCCGAGCTCGTTGCGGGCATTCGGGCTGGGACTTCGGCGGCGTTCACCGAGTTGTTGCAGCGTCATGGGAACGCCCTGCGGAGGTTTGCGTACGGGCTCGTGCACGATGTTGCTGTCGCCGATGACATTGTGCAGGATGTCTTCGCCGCGATTTGGATTGGGCGCAGCGATTGGTCCCCGCATCATGGTGCCAGGACGTACCTATTCGGCGCGGTCCGCAATCGCGCCCTCAATGCAGCTCAGCATGCCATGGTCCGCCGTCGAACCGCGACGATGCTGGCGGAATCGATGATCGATGCAGCGACGCACGGCGCTCCACCCGCGCCCGACATCGCCCTCGATCAGCGGACGGCAATGGCTGGGCTCCGCGTCGCGTTTCGGGCGTTGACCGAACGCCGTCGTACGGCGCTGCGTCTCCGGTATGTGGAAGAGATGACCGTCCCGGAAATTGCGCGTGTGATGGGAACATCGGTGAAAGCCGCGGAGCAGCTCGTATGGCAAGCGCTCCAGGCGCTCCGGCGAGCGGCGGCCGATGGGGTTCCTCCGGAGTAGCGATCCCGCGACGGGACCAAAATTATAGGGTTTGCGCGGTTCATCTGTCTTTGAGATATGGAGCCGCGTGAGCAGACCTCTCCTGAAGATTTCGAGCGACACGTCGTACGGGCATTGTTCGACGACGACGAGCAAGTCGTTCCGGCGCTGGATTACGAGCGGATCGATGCATGGGCGCAGGCGGTGGTCGTCCAAAGCCAGGACAGCACGAGCGCGCGCCAGCCGTCGAATTCCCGTTCGTCTTGGCCGGGACTGCAACAGCGTACCCTTGGCGCCTTGTTCGCGGCGGCTCTTCTTCTACTCGGTGTCGTGCTCCCGCGCTATCTACGGCAGCCGCGAGTCCATCTTCCACAGCGCTATCAGACTGCACTCGGCCAACGTTCCACGGTCAGGCTTGCCGATGGCTCGTCGGTGATGATGGCCCCAGGAACGACGATGACGGTTGTGGATGACAGTATCGACGTGATTGGGGAAGTGTATTGCACCGTCGCATCCCATCAGAAACGTCCCTTCATCGTGCATACGAAAAACGCCGTCGTTCGCGTCCTGGGGACGCGATTCGCGGTTCGGCGGTATGCGACAGAGGGCGCGAGCCGGATCGTCGTCGAAGACGGGAAGGTCGCGCTACGCAAGGTCGCGCGACGCATGGATTCCGATGCGGGTGACCGAGCTCCATCGTTCTCCGTTCTTGTCGCACATACCGTCGCGGTCGTCACGGATTCGGGAATCTCGATCTCACGTGGTGTGCAGACACGGGACGTGACGGGCTGGACGAACGGTATCCTGGTCTTCAACAACATTGCGCTTCGCGACGTGCTGACTGAGTTGAACCGGGCCTATGGGGTCACGATCCAGGCACCGGATAGTGCGTTGAGTCATCAATCCGTGACCTTGGAAGTCGCCGTGGCCGATCAACCGATTACGCAGGTCCTGGACTTCATCGGCGAAGCGCTTGGAGCGCATTACGGCAAGCATGGTGATCGGTACGTGTTGGTGCCAGGCCGGACGGCGGCACGCGGGCTTCCGCGTCGCCAAGAGATGCCGAAGCAAGATCAAATCCCTCAACCGGAGAAAGCATATGGGAAATAATGCGGTTCGATCCCGGATGTTGGCAGGTATCGTGTTGATGACGATCCCTTGTGCCAGGATGGTCGCGCAAACGGTGGCGGTTGGCGCGCCAGCAACGGCACCTCGTGCCGCACTCGTTACTGTGAACGCCGACGATGCGCCAGTCGAGATGGTGTTACGCACGATCGCGAAGCAAGCGGGGTTGCGGCTCGTCTTTGGTGAACAAGTGACTGCGCAAACAAAACGTGTCACGCTTCATGTCCATGACATTACCGCCGACGAGGCTTTCTCAAAGGCATTGATGGGCACAGGACTCAAAGCGCGCATCGCGATGGGGAGTGTGATTTTCTCCGAGACGGATGGTGTGAGCGCGACGGACGGCGTCATCACGGGGAGTGTCGTTGATGCCAAGACGAAGCGGCCGATTGTTGGGGCACGAGTGACGCTGGATGAGCGGAAGCAGGGGGTGACGACGGCGGAGAAGGGGACGTTTCAAATCACGGGCGTCGCTGCGGGGAAGCATGTCGTTCGTGTTCGGATGGTTGGATACGCGAAAGGGGTGTATCAGGTCGAAGTCACAGATGGGAATAGTGTCGCGGTATCGGCGATATTGGAGCCGAGCGTGAACTCGCTCGATCAAGTCGTCGTGACAGGAACGGTCATCCCCACTGAGCTCAAGGCGGTGCCGAATGCGATCACCGTGATTACCGCACAAGATCTCGAGCGGCGTGGGATCACGAGCATCGATCAACTCTTTCATGGTGATGTGCCGGGGATCTATAGTCCCATGCCGCGTGAGGCGGTCAATCTCGGAGAAGTTGTCATGTGGTCACGCGGCTCGACGAACTTGGACGGCGGGCCGACTGCGATCAAAACATATGTCGACGGGATCGAGCTCGCGGATCCGCGTTACTTGGGATTACTCGATCCCAAGAGTATCGAACGAATCGAGATTCTCACCGGTCCCCAAGCGTCGACCATTTATGGATCGCGAGCCATCAATGGCGTCATGCAAGTGTTTACGAAGCGTGGCATCACCACCCGTCCTCAGGTGACCGTGGCACTACAGACGGGATTCATTCAAAACAACTTCAGTTCCAATGTGGCGCCCGAGCAGGATCATCAGATCCAAGCGTCCGGGATGAGTGGTACGTTTTCGTACAACATTGGTGCATCGTATGGGCATATCAGCCCATGGACACCGGCAGTCATGTCGACAACCCTCAGCGGGTTCGCTGGTGCACATCTTCAGCGATCCGCCGTGACAGTGGATGCCAATTGGCGACGCGTTGCCGGTCAAAACATGGCACATGCGGTGGAAGGCCAAGTAACTCAAAACCGGACGTGGAACGGGGAAGCGTCTGTCGACAACCTGAACGTCGACAATCTCGCCTCAGGGTTCGAATATCTGAATACGGACCAGACGTTGGGAACCACCATCTCAGTTGCCCCCGTCTCCTGGTGGTCCGTGACGAGCACGATCGGCGACGGCGCGCTTTCCCGCAAGGATCGACAACTGGGTGACGGCGAATATAAGGATCCCGGAGATACACTGCCGTATAATGACTTCAAAACTGCAAGCCGCCGAACGATCTCGGGGTCATCAACTCTTCGTGTGCGTCTCTTGACGCGAACTGTCCTGGACATTACGGCGGGGGGGGACGCGACGAATGACCTCGAAACCGAGGTGACCATCAGGGCCCATTCACTGGAACACCTGACCGGTAGCGAAAGACCTCAATATTCCTACAGCACGACACACAACCGTGGAGGGTTCGTACAGAGCCAGCTCGCCCTCTGGGATGCGGTCTTTTTGACGTACGGTCTTCGCGCGGAGTGGAATCCCGGGTTTGGCGCCAACGTGACTCCCAATCTTGCTCCACGCTACGGGATCGCCATGACGCGCGACTTTGGCGCACTGACGGTCAAGGTGCGTGGGAGCTATGGCCGCGCGACACAACCACCCGGCGACGATGCGAAGAACGGGTTTACCTGTGCGCAAGCAGATCCCTACTATCAGCTTGCCTATGGTGCGGACTGCGATCTCCAGAAACCCAATCCCAACCTCTTGCCATCGCACCAACGCGGTGGAGAAGGAGGCGTCGAACTGTGGTACGGTAATACAGGAGCCTTGCAAATCACGCGGTACAATCAGACGGACAACGATCAAATCAAACCCATTACCGTCGATAGCGTACAGATGACCGCTGCGGGGCGAGCCATTTATACGTATTGCGTCAAGCCCTGGGATTGCCAGTTGAGTGTGTTCGAAAATGTAAATGTCGGCAGTGTTCGCAATGAGGGATGGGAGGTCGTCGCCCACTGGACGACTGGGCCATTAACGAATAAAGGGACGTATTCGTGGACCAAGAGCCGGATCATCGGTATTACGGAACGGTGGCGTCCCTACTATGGAGGCCGTTACGTCGTCGGCGGATCGTTTAGCCAATTCCCCGAACATACGTGGGCGCTCGAGGAGATCTATGCACGTGGAGGAACGAGTGTTTCCCTCAACATTCACGGCGAAGGACGCACTCTGCATAATTTGCTGGGGATCCTGACAAATCGATACCAGTACCGATTGCCGCTCACCATGGTGCGCTACACGCCGATTGGCAACGCGTTTATCAACGGGATGCCTGGTTACGCGCTCGCCGATCTGAATGCGTCACAACGCTTCTCGTCGCGTACCGATGGAACTCTACAAATCCAAAATCTCTCCAACGCATACCATAATGAAGGCATTACGGGGAGCGCCGTCATGGGCCGGCTGACCAAGCTCGGTCTGCGCCTGCGATTCTAGAATGTCACGGTACGACGGAGACATTCTTTTTCTCGATCACGCATTACCATGACATCCCTTTCAGTTTCCTCTCATCCGGGTTCTGCCGGTTCCGTCTCGCACGCGGGCGACACTCGTCTCGTCGCCGATTTTTTGCGCCGGCGGGCCGATGCGGAATGGGCAGCAACGGATCGTCGTGTCTTAACTCGCGACGAAGCGATTGCGTTGGCCCGCACGGTGCTGAAAATGCGCACGGCCGCCAATGACCCATCGGGCCGCGCGATTACGATCCAGCATCGTGTCGTACGCGTCGTCCGGATGACTCGCAACACGCATGTCACGTCCGCCGATCTCGACTTCCTGACCCTCAATTTCTCCACCGCGATCGGCAGCGGTATTCCGGTCGACGTCGAAACGACGGTGCGCGATGTGGCGACGCTGCAGGAAGTCGTTCGCCGCGCGGAAGTCCACGCTTCCCCCGCACTACGCGCGCAAGACATCAATCCGGATGCCGATGCGCCATGGATGGAATTCCAAGGATTCAAGACTTACCTTCCCGTCTCACTCTGGCATCCAGCGACGCAGGACGCGCTCGCGGCTCCTGCGCACGGCACCGCGGCACGTATGATGACGCACATGCGCGACTCTGGCTTCACCTGCGCGGGGACGATCGCGCTCATGACACGTGCCTATCTGGCGTTTCACGAACACGGGAAGCAAGCCTGGGTGGAGGATACGGATAGCGAGGTGACCATGACAGCGTTTGCGCCGGACGGTAGCGCGTCAGGCTGGAGTGGCCAAGCGGAACGAAATTGGGCCAATATGCAACCCGAACGGATCGTCACAGAGGCGATCGACATGGCGGCGCGCAACCGGGGACGCGTCCGCGTCGAACCCGGGCGCTACACGGCGATCTTGAGCCCCGCGGCCGTTGGCAGTTTGATCTCCGAAATGTGCATCCTCTTTCATCCGTTGGTCGGCGGCCCCTTTGTAAAAAAGCCAGGCGCCGATGGAAGGAAAACCAAGCTGGGGCAGAAAATGGTCGACCAGCGAATCTCGATGTGGACGGATCCTGCCGATCCGAACTATGGCAACTATCCGTTCTTCGACGATGGATATCCGAGTGGCAAAGTGACCTGGATCGATCACGGGATCGTGAAGGCGTTGGCGTACGACCCCGGATACGGGGCAATGGAAGGCCAAATTCCGTTCCGATGCCCGCCCTCGATTCAGATGTCTGGTGGCTCAACGTCGATCGAGCAGATGATCGCGCAGTGTGACCGAGGGATCTACGTGCATCGACTCTCGGCTGTACGGTTGATGGATGAACCCTCCGCGATGATGATGGGCAACACGCGCGATGGATGCTTCTTCATCAAGAACGGCAAGATCCAACATCCCGCCGTCAACTTTCGGTTCTATGAATCCCCCATGCTGCTCTTCAACAAGCTGGTGGCGATGGGCACCCCCAAAAGGGCGGCCTTTGGGTTCGGGAACGATCGTCGATGGGGGACGATCGATGGATGGCCACGAGAGCCGATCGTCGTTCCGCCGATCATGGCGCAGGACTTCAACTTCAGTGCGCTGGTCGACGCTGTATAAACCACCGTCGGCGCGTCTCGCTGTCGTCACAGTGATTCCGTCGCACGATCACGTCTACGTGTCATTTTTTATGTTTCCGTTGTCGTTGTTTTTCTTACGGGATGTCCCGTGTCATGTACGGTCCTGGTCAAACATCATGTCGAAGACCCTTGGACGGGTGATGCTCACGCTTGGCTGCCTCTCGACGGACCTCGTCGCTCAACAGGCTCCTCAGCAGGCCGAAAGTCACCTACCCTTGTCGGTTGAGGTCACACTGCCGGCGCCCCAGCTGACGGCGACCGCATACGCCGGATTCCTCAGCCTCATTATCAGAGGCGATTCCGCCCACAATTGGCACCTCGTGGCTGACGCTCACTTCGTCATGCGCCAAGATTCGGCGCGTTCACTCGCCGACACGTTGGCACGGCGCTGGGTCAGCGCGCTACGGGCCGGCCCACCCGTACCAAGGTATCAACGGGTGCCGATGCTTTGGCTAGAGGCACGCATAGGCGATTTGACCGCGGTGAAGCGTGGCGCCGATTCCCTGTTGGCGAAACCCGGTATCTCGGACGAAGAACGGGCGTGGATCCTCAGAAACGCCGTCTTGGGCCTGCTGGAGTCCCGGACTGATACCATACCGGGGCCAGAGGCCATTGCACTGGCACGCGCCTATGCGAAACAACTGGATGTGTTACCACCCGATCTGGTCGATGATATCCGCTTCACGGCTCATACGGGGTTCATGGGTTGGGCATGGCACCGCGGTGACGTGGCGCAAGCGGTGGCTGATGGGTGGTCGGCATATGCAGTGCTCGCGCACACACCTGCGTACCGTATGCGTGCAAACATCGTGAGAGACGGTGGGTTTACGCATCAGGTGTTCGCGACGCTATTGGCCGGACAACCCAACGCTCGCCATCTCATCGACTCGTTGACGACGATCCTGACGGATGCCGTGGTGTTGCCGCCGGACGTGGCGGCCAAGGACTCAACGTTGGTCTGGGAGTTCGAATACACACGTGGCACTCTGAGCAACGTCTTGCCGGTCCTGGCCCTGCTCGGTAATCCCGCCCCGCCGCTCGTAGCGACGCATTGGTTCAATCAAGCGGCGCCCTCCGCGAAACCGGTGGCGTCGGTCGCTGGCGCAACGGTGGCTACGGCGCGGGAGCGGAGTTTGGCCGACGGTAACATTCATATCATCGAGTACGGCTTCTACGGCTGTCCTTCTGGTCCTCCCGCGGCACGGCATCTCCAAGAGCTACTCCCAACGTTACCCACCGGCGTCGACGTGCAATACTACACGTCGACGACGGGAAGTTGGGGGGGAAGCTTCGTCGAGCCCGATGTGGAAGCCGAGCATCTCCGCAAATTCTGGGTCGAGCACATGAAGATTCGGTTCCCGATCACGGTCTGGGCGGGAGCCAAAGTGCAAACGCCCGACGGCGGCACGTTACCGCAAGCTTCGCCAACGATCGACGCGTACCGGTTTTCGGCCTGTCCGACCATGGTAATCGTGGATGGCCACGGCATTGTGCGTGCCTACGGGGTGAGCACTCAAGTGCTCGAAGACATCGTCCGACTGGTGGATGCGGAACGGACGGCCGAGCGCGCAGCATCCTCCATGAAACCGACAACGACCGCGGCGGGTCCGACGACATCTTTGGCTCCTTCGACACCTTCCGTGACACCATAATGAATGCTCAAATCCCTCGTTCGGCGCTGAATCGGCGTGAGTTTTTGGCGTCGACCGCACTCGCCGCGACGGGTGCGATGTTCGTCCCACGTTCGATCTGGGCGATTCCGGCCCGCTCGTCGCGCGCGGTGGAATCCTTCGCGCCGCCGCTCATGGCACCGGAACACTTGCGAACATTAGCCACGACCGTGCTCGACGCGGCGGTTCAGGCCGGCGCCCAGTTCGCGGACGTGCGTGTCAGCGACCTGCGCTCGTTTAGTGGCGGGGATCAGAGTGGCAATCAACTCGCGTTTCGCTTCGGTTGCGGCATTCGCGCACGGATCGCGGGGCGTGACGCGTTCATTGCAACGGCCGATCCAACGCTAGACGGCCTTGCACACGCCGCACGTTCGGTTGTCGCCGCCGCGCGGGATCTGGCTGGCGACTCGACGACCGAAGCCCCTCTTGCGCCCACACCGATGGTAACCGGGGAATGGGCCACGCCGATCGAGATTGATCCATTCAGCATTTCTCCCGACGAGCACGTCGCCGTGGTGCACGGGCTCAATAGTTTCGGACGCCGGGCGATCGCGAAGACGTTCACAGAGTTCTACGTGGGGGGAATCCAGTGGGACTCCGAAACCCGCGTCTTCGCCTCATCGGACGGCACACTCCTCACCCAACATACGCTGCTCGCAATGCCGGGGGCGTCATTGCGAGTGAATGACTCGAGCGCGGGTGCATCTCTTGGCGTTTCCGGGTTCGGGCCGCAATCGGTAGGCGTCGAGGCATTCCTGGGCAACGCTGTGCATGAACGGTTCGAGAGCGCCGTCGACGAATACGCGACGCTGTTGGGGTACCCTACAACAATGGGGGAGGTGGGGCGCAAACCGGTCGTGTTGGATGGGCAAGCGTTCAGCCTGTTGATCGGGCAAACGCTCGTACCCGCCCTCACGATGAACCGCGTGTCTGGCGAGGAGCAAAATAGCGTCGGCACGAGTTTTTTAGTGCCACCAGAGGCCGTGCTCGGGCAACCGCTCTTTGCGCCAGTCCTGCAGCTGCAGGTGAATTCCACGACTCCGGCGTTCCGTGCCGCCAAATGGGACGACGATGGAATCGCGACAGCACCAACCGTTCTCATCGAAGACGGGAAAGTCATGCGATATCTCGGCACTCGGCACAATCCACCGGCGGGGACCACGCCGCCGGTGTTGGGCACCGCGTTCGCGGCGAATGTCATGACGGCGCCCTCGCCGTGTCCCGGCGCATTCAAAATTGCACCAGCCGCGCATGGGATGTCGCTCCCGAATCTCATCGCGACTGTTCGCGACGGCTATCTCGTGCGCAACGCCCGCATCCACCCTGACCAGCAAGGAATGGGCGGCGTGCTCATGCCCGAGATGCTCTTCGAAGTGAAACGTGGGCGCATCGCTCGGCGTGTCGTCGGAACTCGCCTGGAATTCTCGACCAAGAAAGTACTCCACGCCATTCCCGCCCTCGGGAACGCGGAGACTGTTGCCGATACATCCACCACGATTACTGGAGGACTTCCGACGAGTAACACGCTCTTTACGCTACGCGGTCCCGCGGCGGTCACCACGGAGATGAACATCGTTCCGAATCGGCGATGAGACGTGCCATGTGAGAAAAGGTCTTATTCTACCGCTTCACCACCCACGCCAACGCATTCTTCAAAATCGTCTGATACGCCGGATTCCCGTGCGCCTGCCCATCATGCCCGAGCGCAATGCACACGATCCGCGCCTTCGGATGCTTCACCACCCACACACTCGGATACGTCTGCGCCGTGCTATCCGGCACCGTCGCCGTCGCCAACACTTCGATCGGCGTCCCCGACGAATCCACCTTCACCCAATACAACTCGTCCGTGATCTTGAACGTCGACGGCACTCCCTTCATGATCGGATGCGACGGCTCGTCGACCTTCACCTCGAAATCGCCGAGTCCCGTATGGCCCTGCGATCCACCGCCGATCAACTCCTTGTTGTACTGCGGCCAGTCTCCATAGTTATACCACGTCGCCGGGTGAATGAAGATCGCGCTCTTCCCCGAATTGATGTAATCGAACAACGCCGTCCGCATCGGCTGCGCCGGAAAATCTTCCTGGTTCGTGCTCGTGATGAACACATCCACTTTCGGCAGCTCCGCCAACGCGACGTCGACTTTCTCCGTGTAATTGATCGAATACTTTCCTTTCGCGCCCTTCAACGTTTCCGTATCCATCGCGCCGAAGAACTTGTCGAACTCGTGCGAGCTTCCGCCGCCGAGGATGAGCACCTTTTTTCCTTTCCCCCATGCGAGCGGGGCGGTGGCTTGTGCGTCGGCTGTGGCTGTCATGAGCTGCGTGGTAGCAAGGGTGATCGAACACATCGCGACGAGCGAAGCGAGCGGACGGAGGATTCTGGAGGCATACATGGGAGAGAGGGAACAGGGTGGCGGCAAAACAACGACGGGGAATGAGCTGGCCGAGCGCGCACGGTCAAAATGTAAGCGCTTAGATATTTGACGTAAGCGCCCCGCAACGAACGTGTACGGCTCGCGCCCCTTAGTACGCAGGACCCCCGGGGAAATGCTGGCGCTTTCACCCAAGCGGCTCCGGATGTACCCGCATGAGCCTCCGCTTCCCGTTCCCGCGACTCACCATTGTGCGTCACCGCGCGTCACCATATGTTCGCGACGAGGCCCCATTTCTCATGTCGATCCCTCTCTGGCTCTCGGCTCCGGCGGATGACAACCGCCACGCCCCCCTCGGCGCACCCCGCCGCGGACGGCCGGCGCTGGTGCGGATTGCCCCGGGAACCGCGTCCGATCCGCTGCATGATCCTCAGGTGATCGAACGTTTGTTCGATGGCGATCCGACTGCCTTCGACGTTCTCTTCTCGGCCACCTACGAAGGGCTCCTCCGCTACGCCACTCGGCTCACCCATTCCATGGAAGTCGCCGAAGATCTCGTCATGGACGTCTTCCGGCGCGTCTGGGAACGCCGTTCGGTGTGGCGCCCCGACGATCCGCGCGTGTATCTCTACGGCGCGGTCCGCAACGCCGCTATTACGGCGCGCCGAGACGTCACGACCCGCGCCGCGTTGATGGCGCGCGCAGGGGATGCGGCGGCGGGGATTTCGATCGCCCACGATGATCCCGACGATACCGTCGATGCCCGTGAACGTCTGCGTGCGCTCGCCAGAGCCGTGGAAACACTCCCCTCTCGGCAACGCGAAGTACTCACGCTCCGCCGCGAGCAGCAATTGACCAATGCGCAGGTCGCCGAGGTGCTCGGGATCGCGGTGAAGACCGTTGAAAAAGATCTCACCGCCGCATTCAAAACCCTCCGGGCCGCACTCGCTCCATATCGCGAGACACCAGAGTAGCCGTCGGAGGCTCGGCGCCTGAAAGGCGCCCGCAACATTCCCACAAAAAAGTCGGAGGGGTGAGGTCAACTGGCGAGTCTTCTGAATTGAGGACACCCCGCCATGATTTCCGAGATTCCCGACTCCGATTTCGAACGCGTTCGCCGGTACGTCACCGGTGACCTGACCACGGAAGAGCACGAGGCGACCCGGCTGTGGATCGCCGGCCACGCGTCGCGAATGCAACTGGCCGCGGAATTGGGCGACGTTTGGGAACTCGCCGGGCGGATTGTGCCGGATGTTGATACCGTCTCCGGACGGGCGCGCATCGCCACCCTTCTCGACGACGGAATCTCTTCGGCGCACCCTTCGTCGTCAGCGGCGATTATGCCCCCCACGTCGCGCGTCGTCAACAACGGCGTACGAATCGAGACCGGGCGCGCGACACGCGCATTCCCAACCACGATGTACGGACGGCGCACGTCGTGGGGCCGCGTCACGGCGGGAATCGGTGCGGCGCTCGCGCTGATCATCGGAGTCAAGATGATCGGTGGATCGTTGGGGCATCACCAACCCGTCGTGCACCGCGAATACGCGACCCATCGCGGCGAACGCGCGACGACGACGTTGCCAGATGGATCGACGCTCATCCTCGCTCCCGAGACACGCGTTCGCTACACCTCCGCCTCCGACGGCACGCGAACAGTCGATCTCGAAGGACAAGCGTACTTCGTCGTCTCGCACACCGATACACGTCCCTTCATCGTGCGCTCCGGTGCCACACAAACCCGCGTGTTGGGGACGGCGTTCGCGGTGGAGTGGTATCACTCCGATGCCGCCGCGCGCGTCGTCGTGCAAAGTGGCCGCGTCGCCGCATCGCGGCATGGACGGCAGATCGTACTCTCGGCCGGCATGATCGGCGAGATCACCGATTCATCCGCCACCGAGCGCTTCACGACAGATCCCGACCGGAACGTCGCGTGGACGAACGGGTGGCTCGAGTTCCAGGAAGTCCCCGCGAAGGGCGTGCTCGAAGCGCTCGGACGGTGGTACGGCTACACCTTCAAGCTCACGGACACCACGCTCGACGCGCAGCATTTCTCTCTCTCGGTGCGCACCGACCGCTTCCAGGAAGCGCTCAAGACCGTCGAAACGATCCTCGGCGCAACCGCGACGGTCAACGATGGGGTCGTCACTCTGCGTCCCAAGCGCAACACTGATCGACAGCATCTGGCGCCCGTGCGCCGGGCGCCCGCTCCGTTCACCCCACAACATTTGGAGGTAGGAAAGTGATACGCCGATATGTCAGCTGTGGTCTCATGATCGCCGGCGCGCTGAGTGCTGCACAGGGAGCGATTGCGCAAGCGGTTGCTGTCGGTGCGGCCCCGGCCGAGTCCGCGCCGCAGAGTGTGTTGGAGCGTCCAGTGACCGTGGAGCTCGATCACGTGTCGCTCAAACGCGCCGTCGCGGTGATTGCCGCGCAAGCCAACGTGAAGATCGCGTATCGCGTCGAGATGCTGGACGCGTCGCCCGAGATGGTGAGCGTGCACGCGAAGAAAGTCCCGCTGGGACAGGTGCTCGATCAAGTGCTCGATGGACGAGCGATGCAAGTGGTGGTGACGGGCGACGGCATCCTCGCGCTCGAGCCCAAAGCCAACGTCGCCGTGATGGTTCGCGCCGTGATCGGTATCACGGGAACAGTGAAGAACTCGAAGACCAAACAACCGGTTGCCGGCGCGACAATCGTGCTCGACGATGCGAAGCAAGGAGTGCAGACGAACGACGCGGGCGTTTATCGCCTCCCGGCAACCCCTGGTGAGCACCGGATCACCGTGCGTGCCGTGGGATACACCCGGCAAGTTCGCAAGATCACCGTTTCCGAAGGGGGCGACGTGACCGCGGATTTCGCGCTCGAGACGTCGGCGAACGTGCTCGACCAGGTCATCGTCACAGGGACTGTCGTGGCCACGGAGCGGAAAGCACTTCCGACGCCGATCACCGTGTTGACGGCGGCGGATTTGGAGAAGCGGAACATCACGAGCATCGACGAGCTCTTTCACGGCGAGGTGCCGGACGTGCTGTCGATCGAGAGCGGAACACAAGGCTACAGTAGCAACAGCCTCGGCCAAATGGTCCAGTCGCGCATCTATACGCGTGGATCCGCCTCACTCAACGGTTCGGCAAATCCGCTCAAGACGTATGTCGACGGGATCGAGATCGTCGATCCGTCGTATGTCGGGACGCTCGACCCCAAGAGCATCGAGCGGATCGAGATCATCACCGGGCCGCAAGCCGCGACGATCTATGGGTCAGGGGCGTTGGGAGGGGTCATGCAAGTCTTCACGAAACGGGGGAGTGGAACCGCGACGCCGGACGTGCGCCTCAACGCGAAAGTCGGATTTCTCCAGAACAGCTTCACGCAAAGTCTGACTCCGACGCACGATCATTCACTGCTCGTTACGGGAGGGAGTGGTCCGGCATTCTCGTATTCGGCGAATGGATCGTACCGGTACTCGGGACAATGGCAGCCGAATCTCTTCACGCGGGAATTTGGCGGATCGCTCGGCGCGACACACAATGAAGGGCCTTTCACCCTTGGCGCGACCTTCGCCGCCACGTTGACGCAGAATGGGATCATGGGTTTCGGACTGGGGGCGCCCTGTGGATCCTACGGGAGCTTCTTCGGGTGCTTCCCGACATTGCTCGACCGCATGGGCAATAGCAGCGGACAGTTTACGCCCTACAACCCGGTCGCGTTCGAAAATAATCATACGAGCTCGTCGTCCAATCAGAACCTCGGTTTCAATCTCGACTATCGGATGACGAACATCTGGCAACATCATCTGACGTTGGGACGGGTGCAGACGAACTTCGAAGATCCCGCGACGCCGCCGACGTTCCAGTCGCCATACGATACGTCCTATTCGATGAGCCTTTCGGATGCCCATCGAACCACGGCAAACTACAATACGACGCTGATTCCCCGTTTCGGAAACGTCGCGATGACGTTGACGATCGGCGCTGATGGGAGCTGGGCGAACGCCAAACAGTTCTACGGCACTGCGCCGACGAAAGACGCCAGCTCGTGGTCCGATTCCTATTCGAGCTTTACGCAGACGCTGAACGACAATCGTTACGGGGGCTTTGGAAGCGCACAGATCGGCATCGCGGATCAGCTCTTCTTCACGTTGGCGCTCCGCGGTCAGCACGATCCGAATTATGGCCGCGACTACAAAGTCGATTGGACGCCGACCGAAGGGGTGACGTACACCATGGAGCGTGGTGATGTGACGCTCAAGTTGCTGGCGTCGTACGGCCGAGCGACTCGTCCTCCGTCGGTGGATCAGCGGAAGGAGTTTTACATCCGGGCCTCGTATTACGACCCGGCTGCATTCATCGCCCAGCTCGCCGCTCCGGAGCTGAAGCCCGAATACTCACGCGGTCCGCAAGGGGGATTCGAGCTGTACTATGGGAACCGGTTCGCCTTTACGGTCAACCATTACTCGCAGCACATCGACAATCTGATCCAGCCGGTCCCGGTCGGCGATAGCTTCTTCGTGGCATTCGCCAACTGTAACTGCGGTGGCTTCAAGTTCGCGTCGCATCGCAACAAGAATATCGCCTCCATGCGTCAATCAGGATGGTCCGGAACCTCGTCGCTGACGCTGTCCGCGTTGACGTTCAAAGGAACATACTCGTGGAACGATAGCAGGATCCTCTCGACCTACGGGCCGGGATTGGGGTACGGGCAATACCAGGTCGGTCAAGGATTCATCGGCGTTCCGACGCACACCGGCAATTTCATGGTGACGTACGGCACGCGTGCCACCAGCGTCACGTATGCGCTGGACTACGTCGGCTCGCAGATCAACGGGGTGTGGACGACCGCGTACGCGTACATCACGGCGTCCGACCGGTTCCGTTCCGCCGCCCTGTATTCCGGACGCGTCACGGGATTCGGCGGCGAGCAGACGTTCGCGGGATACGTCAAGTCGGATCTCAACGTATCGCAACGGCTGAATGGCTGGATCACCGGCACGCTCAACATCAAGAACTTGGGTAATAATTTCTCGTCCGACGTGACGGAATTGTATCCGAGCCTCGGGCGCCAGACGCTGCTCGGACTTTCATTTCGCCTTCCGAAGAAATCATAAAAAGGACAGATGGACACGCACGCATTATCCCGAATGGCACGACACATCGCCGGCATCGTCGTAATGATGACTGGGACAGTAATAGCGACTTCGCCGATTCAGGCACAATCTCCTGTCGAGGCGACCGGCGGACCGGTCGCCTCGACGTCACCAGCCCGTCCACTCACCGCCGCCGAAATCGAGCGACGTCTCTATATCTTCTGGCGTGGCTTTCTCCCGACATTGACGGACGACGGACGGGTCGCGCCGAGGGATTCCGTGCAGGCGATTCTCCTGCCACGCGCCCATCAGTGGCTCGCCGAACTAAAAAAGAATACGAAGATGTCCTCGATGCAGCGCGACCCGTATGCGGCGTTGCTGGCGGGGATGGGGGAAACCGGCGACGCCCAGCGCGAGTTCGAGGCACGGCTCGCCACAAAGGGATTGTCCACCGAGGAACGCGGGTACACGTTGTACATCGCGAGCACCGTCTTCGCAGGACCTGAGACCCCGGAAGCGCTCGCGATCGCGCGGAAATATCTCGCGCAACTCGACGCACTTCCTGGAGACGTCGCCACGTGGAAGTACTCGGCGCACGTGGCGATGGCCAACGCGTATTACGATCTCGGCAAGACCGCCGATGCAATCGCGCAATTCGAACAGGCCTTCGCGGCGATTCCCCAGATCCCGTTCGAAGATCGCATCAAAATCGTCGACGACGCTTTCGTGACCTATGCGGTGTTGGTGGCAGGCCAGCCCAATGGCCGCGCGAAGATCGATGCGACTGGCAAACGATTCCTCGCGTTCCTCACGCCATCGGCGTCGCTCGTCGCGCGCGACTCCAATTTTCTGCAATTGGGCCGCAACTATCAGATGTTCATGCAGTACAAGATTACCCAGGTCAGCCGGTTGGGTGAAGCGGCGCCGGCAATCGTCGCGAACCATTGGTTCAACGTGGCCGCACCGTCGGCGGCGCCACAGGGTGTCGATAGCGTCCCCGCGGACGCGCGCGCCCTCCGGCTCGACGACGGGACCATTCGATTGCTCGAGTTCGGCGAATACGGGTGTCATGCCTGTGTCGAAGCACTCCCAGTCATGGACGAACTCCGTGACAGCGTCCCGCCCGGCGTGCAAGTGTGGTACGTCACCAAGACTGAAGGGTCCTGGGGGATCACGCAATGCACGCCGGCCGAAGAAGCCGCGCATCTGCGCACGTTCTACGTCGACAATGAACATCGTCGTCTCCCGATCGCCGTCTGGGCCGGTCCGCGTGACGTGGCGATCGATGACGGGTCGACGCCGCGCCAAAGCCCGAACGTGAAAGCGTACGGCATCTCGTCGACCCCAACCTTCGTGCTCATCGACGGCCACGGCATCGTTCGCCATCTCGAAGTCGGATTGTCATCCGATGCGATGAGTCGCATCAAAAAACGGATCGCCTATCTCGTCGCCGAGGCCAACCATGCCTAGCCGGCGCGATTTTCTCGCGAGCGCGTCGCGCGCCGCGATTGGCGCTGGAATGGTCGGGCGCGGTCTCCTCCGCCCGTCTTTACTCCACGCGATTCCGATGCACGCCAAGCAACCGCTCGCATCGTTCGGTCCCGATCTGGTCGACGCCGATGCACTTCGGAAGTTCGCCACCGTCGCCATGGACGCCGCGACGAAAGCGGGGGCAGACTTCGCCGACATTCGGATCGGGATGCGCCGGGTCTTCCAGATGTATCTCATGGACGCCGTACACCCCGCCGGGTACATGGCGTTCGATTACTCTTATGGGATTCGCGCGAAGATCGGCGGAAGTTGGGCCTTCGTCGCCGGGGCAGAACCTTCGGTCGACGGTCTCACGCGTGCCGCCAACGCCGCGGTGTCGACTGCTCGCGGTCTGCAGAAACTCGGGAAGACACCACTCGAATTCGTCAAAATGCCGCCCGCGAAAGGCGAGTGGCGCGCCGAAGTGCCGATCGACCCGTTCTCCGTGTCGCCGGACGACCATGCGATGCTCCTCATGGCGTTCTCGAAAATTGGCGAGCGTGTGATGACGACGAATACCGGCGCGTCGTGGATGTGGGGCGCCGAAACGCGTGTGTTCGCGTCGAGCGACGGTGCGCTCGTGACCCAACATCTGGCCGAATCGCAACCGTGGGTGACCGCATCGTCTGGACGATTCGGTGAAGGGCGCGTCGAGCTGGCGGTGACCGACTTTTTCCCGCGAACCGCGGGATTCGAAGTCATCGTCGGGGATGCCCTCCAGGATCGCGTTCGCGCCCGCGCGGAAGAAGTGCGGCGCCTCATGTCGTATCCGCGCGGCACGGCGGAAATCGGCCGCTACGACGCGGTCTTTGACGGGCGTTCCGTCGCCGCCGTCCTCGGTAGCACGCTCCTCCCCGCGCTCGAGCTCGCTCGTGTCCTGAATGAGGAAGCCGACGGTGCTGGCACGACGTATCTCGCTCCGGCGTCCGACGTGCTAGGCAAGCAACTCTTTTCTCCCGCGCTCAACGTCACCACCGATCGCACGATGCCACATCTGGGTGCCGCGAAATGGGACGACGAAGGCGTGGAAATTCATCCGCATCCTGTCGTGGAACGTGGCACCGTCGTCGACTATTTCGGAACGCGCGCGAACTTGGGCGCCCTCTCCGATTGGTACGCGAGTCGCGGCCAGCCCCTCGCCGCGCATGGAACCGCCGTCGCATGGAATGTGATGCGCGCCCCAGTCGGCGCCCCGACGGCGGTGACTGTCGCGCCGAACGTCAATGGTGGCGCGTCTGTCGAAGAGATGGCAAAACAAATTCGCAACGGATTGATCGTCCGCACCGTGTGGGGGATGGAGACCGATCAACAGCTGATGGGCGGTCTCTGCCAACCCGAGCTCTTGTTCGAAGTCAAACGTGGCGCGATTACGCGGCGTCTCGAAGGAGCAGTCCTCCCGATTTCGAGCAAATTGATCTGGCGCGACCTCAAACAACTCGGCAACGCGTCGACGATGGAATACGCCGTCTCCAAACAATATGGCGGTGCGCCGTGGGCCGAAAAACAAGCCGCGGTCCACGCGCCAGCCGGACTGTTCAGCAACGTCGACGTGACCTTGCTCCCCCGCGAACAAATCTGATCGTGATGCATTCACTCCAGTCACTCGACGCGCCACGTACGGTGCGTACGCATACTCCCATTGCCGGCCGAATCCTGTCGCAGGACGAGGCGATGTCGTTGGGGAAACGGTTGCTCGATCTCATCGCGACCTCCGCGCTCGGATGGCGTCCACCCGGTGTGACGATCGAGCATACCGTTCGGTCGGTGCTCAAGGTCACCAACGATCACGTCCTCAGCAGCCACGACGGCGACGAGGTCAGCGTCCACTTCGACGGACAGGGGGGTAGCGGCATCCCGATGGGAATCGGGACGAATCAGCTCGACGATGCCTCACTCCGCCAAGTCGTCGCGAAGGCGGCCGCGATGGCGCCCAAGGTCGACGAGCGACCACCGTCGCGCACCGACGATCCTGAAGCGGAAACGTTCAAGCCACGGACGTTTACCCCCGTATCACTCTGGCACGATCCCACGATCGCGGCGATGGACACCATCCGCGGAGAAACGGCGCCAGCGCTCGTCGAGCAAATTCGCGCGAGCCAGCTCATGGGTGTGGCAACCGTCGGGTTGTCCGCGCGATCCGCGCTGTATCTCTATCGTGGCGGTTTGACCGCGTGGTCGACGGAGACCGACGGTGAAGTCACCGTGACCGCGCGCACGCTCGATGGAAAGACGTCAGGATGGAGCGGCCAAGCGAGCCGGAATTGGAGCGACATCCGTCCCGAGACGATCGCGCGCGACGCCATCGACCTCGCGAACCGCGGACGGAACATCGTCGTGCTCGAGCCGGGACGCCGTGTCGCCATTCTGAGCGCAACTGCCGTGGGACAAATCGTGCGAAGCATGGCGGGATCCTTCGACGCGTATGCGACGGACGAATATCAAGCGACCCCATTCGCGTTGATCGGTCCCGGTGGACGGAAGAACAAATTGGGGATGCGCGTCACCGATGCCCGAATCATGCTGTCGTCCGATCCCACCGATCCGCTCGGCGGATATCCTCCCTTCTTCGAGGCCGGATCGTTCAACGGGATGCCGGGATTACCGATCGCCGCGGCGACGTGGATCGATCGCGGCGTGCTCAAGAACTTGTCGTACAACATGTCGTACGCGAATCAGCGTGGGAAGACGTGGAACGAGCTTCCCTTTTCGATGCGTCTGAACGCGGTCCCGGGGACGAAGACGTCTACTGTCGAGGAGATGATCGCGAATTGCGAGGATGGGATTTACGTGAATCGGTTCTCGAGTGTATCGGTCGTCGATGGGAAATCCGGGCTGATGACTGGTGTGACGCGTGATGGTTGCTTTCGGATCAAAAACGGGAAGTTCGATAGACCGATCAAGAATTTCCGATTCATCGAGTCGCCGATGTTCATGTTCAACCGGTTGCTTGGTATTGGAACGCCGTCGCGCGTTGCGTTCGGGTATGCGCCGCCGGCGACGCGTGGGTGGACGGGGTTTGGCTCGTGGCCACCGACGGGGCGGGATAGTCGCTGGCCGATGGCACCGATCATCGTTCCTCCGATGATGGTGCAAGATTTCAACTTTTCGGCGTTGAGCGACGCCGTGTAGCGATAACGGAGCACGGTTGGATCCCAGCGCTTGGGACTGTACAGTAGTGGCCTGTATCACCGCCGCACTTCGCTCGATGACGTTCGTCGGCGGAGTGCTTGCAGTCCTTTCCGGGCAACTGCGAGCACAGGTTGATTCCGTTCGAGACTCGCTCGAAGTGGTCGCGCGCACGGGTCACGCCCGTGGAGATACGCTCCAGGAATTTCACGCACTGAGCGCGTTGACCAAGCGCGACGGCAACGCATGGCGAAAGTTCGACGACCTCGTGGGTGAGAAGGACGCGTTTGCGTTCGTGGAGACGCACGGAGTATTGCGGCGCCGGCACGTCGGCAAGTATGGACGACTCTTCGACGCCGAAGATATCTGGTACGCCATTCGTCTCGCGACGAAAGCCCAGGCATGGACACGTGTGATAGAGCTCCATCACGATTTTCGCAGGATAGATCACGATCCGCCCGATATCGTGCTGATGGCCGAGCTGCGCACGGCCGCGTACGCGCTGCACGACACGGCGTGGCTGACGACCATCGACGCATTCGCGCGATCCATATATCGCGGCCAACTCACGCGCGAGTGGTACGTACACCAGCTCTGCACACAGATCTATTCGTCGAGTGACGTGCTGTATCCACTGTTGAAACAGTTTCTCGAGGCGTACCCGCACGATGAGGAGTTGCTCTATGGAGTCTTTGCATTGGCGGTCGAACGACACGATTGGTCCGCCGTGACGACGGCTGGTCTCGCATTGGTCGCCCAAGTGCCAGCGGCCGCGGACCTCCGCTACTATGCGGCGATGTATGCTGCGTACATTGGTGTGGGCCAGGCGGAGGATGCGACCCGTATCACGGCGTATGTGAATCGTGAGTTTCCAAAGGAACGTGACCGTTGGCTCCGGTATGTCACGCGTGTCGAGGACAGCTCGCCGGAGGCCGCCCTCCAACGCATCTGGCGCGAGCTCCAGCCGACCGAGCCGGGATAGTGTTCGCAGCGCGACAAAGTGACCCGGTATAAGGCAGCTGTCGGAGCGTAGATAGATTTCTCACCCCTCTAAAATTCCTGTTGTGCCTCCCTGGTCCATTCCATAACTTCGGGCGCATGGATCAGGCACCATGGGGGCTGTAACCGAACTGTGGTTCACGAGCGAACCCCCCGATGACACGGCATTACCGTCGTGGCGTCGGGTAACCGCGCGTGGACGACAGTATGGGCAGGATCTCGCATCACCCCAACGTACATCAACGCCGTCCCCGAGCGACGCCGAGATCATTGCCGGCATTCGCGCTGGTGAGAGCGCAGTCTTCGATACGCTTTTCCGCGCCGAATTTTTTCCGCTTGTCAAGTTCACCACTGTTCTCCTCGGCTCACAAACCCTCGCCGAGGAAGTGACCGCAGAGGTGTTCCTCCGCATCTGGCGTTCGCGCGATACATGGAATCCCCAAGGCGCTCTTCGTGCCTACTTGTTTCGCGCCGTAAAAAATGAAGCGGCGAACGTCCGGCGTGGCGAGCGACGGTCCACGGCATTTTGGACACGGCTCTTCGGAGCAGCGCCCAATCCATCGTCCACCGATGGGATTCCGGGAATGGCCCAATCGCCGCCTAACGCGGACGCACAACTCGAGCACGACGAGGTGCTCAAGGCACTCTGGCGTGCGATCGATACATTGCCACCGCAACGGCGTGCCGTCGCCTATCTCCGGTGGAGAGAGGGGATGAGCTATGAGGAGATCGCGGCGATCACCGGGCAAAGTGCCGTGGCGGCAAAAAAACAAGTCAACCGGGTTGTCGATGCGCTTCGAGCGCTCCTTGGAGGGAACATCCGGTAAGTTCCTGCGGCGGGCCTGACCCCGCAGATGCTCCTCGCGCTCGGCAGGTGTCCCGATTTTCGGGATGCGGAGTAGTTGAAGTAGGACCTATGCCGACTCCCATTTCGTACGACCTCCTAGACGCCTATCTCGCCGGCACGTGCTCTCCGCAAGAGCGCGCCGTCGTGGAAACGTGGCTCATGACGCACCCGCAGTGGAGCGATGCTCGGCGGGCGCTGGTCCAGTGGCCGGCCATCGAGGATCGCACGGAGGGGTGGATGGCGCGACTTCGGGTGGAGTCCAGGGCGGAAATTCGACCCGTCGTTGGCGAGCGTGTATTTGGACAACAGGCGCCGCTGAAAAGCGACGGCCCGAAAGGGCAACTTCCGAGGCAGAGAATCCACAAATTGCACACGAGGGCGAGTACCACGGGTTTGATGACAGGACTCGCAATTCTCGCTGTCGCGCTTGGTGGGTTATGGCTTCGTATCTCTCGATGGGGAACACACGTGCCTTCGGCGCCTGAGTATGCCTATCAAACGGCGCCGAGACAATATGCAACGATCCAACTCGCCCACGGTGTCACCGTCACGCTCGCACCGTCCACAACAGTCCGCGGCAATGCGGATGCGCTACGGGTCGACGGTGAAGCCTACTTCGACGTCACTCCCTCGGCGAAACGGCCGTTGTTCATTACCACAGCGAATGCCGTTGTTCGTGTCCTGGGGACAAAGTTCGCGGTCCGACACTATGCGACGGATTTCGACAGTCGTGTGGTCGTGGAAGAAGGAAAAGTCTCGGTGCAGCACGCGAAAAATTTCCAGGGGCACGAATCTTCGCACGCTGTCGTATTGACGAAGCAGATGCTCGTGCAGGTCAGTGATTCGACTATGACGATGACGTCCGATGTCGTCGTGCGAGATTACATCGGATGGGTACACGGGACGCTCGTCTTCGACGAAGTGCGGCTCGATGCCGTACTCGCCGAGCTGACGCAGGTGTATGGCGTCGCCCTTCACGTGACAGATACGGCATTGGCACGACAAACGATGACGCTTCGTGTATCGGCCGGATCACAATCCGTAACACAAGTGCTCGACTTGTTGGGACGTGCCACAGGAGCACACTACGAGCGCGTCGAACATGGCTTCAGGCTCGTGCCTGGACGTCATGTTTCCCAGGATCGGGACGACGTTCCGCAATATTCCATTCCTCAGCCGGAGAAGCACTATGGACGGTAAAGTCGTGCAGTCGCTGCTCATGTCTGGACTCATCGGTGTTGGCGCGGTAGCTCCACTTCCGGCCCAATCCGTCGCGGTGGCACCCGTGGTGGCCGCGCAGCCTCCCGTCGCGCATATGGTGACGATCGATGTGATCGACGCGCCGTTGAAGCACGTACTTCAGCAAATCGCGCGGCAGGCCGGTCTGACGCCTGTATATGGCGATGGTGTGTCTCGGTCCGCACGTCGTGTCACGTTACACGTGAGCGACGTTTCCGCCACGGACGCGTTCAAAAGAGCGTTGGCTGGAACGAATCTTCATGCGACACAGATATCGAACAATGTGGTGTTCGAGATAACACCACCGGGGCTCGAATCAACAGCTGCGTCGGGAGACGTTGTCGGAAAAGTGACGGACGAGAAAAGCAAGCAGCCGTTGCGCGGCGTGTCGATCGTGCTGGATGATTCGAAGACCGCCGTTCTGACTGGTGACGACGGGACATTCCGAGTGACACAGGTCGCTTCGGGGGAACACGTCGTCCATTTTCGGCACTTGGGATATGTGAGAACGACGCGGTCCGTCACTGTTGTCGACGGAAAGTCCGCGACACTCCTTGTCGCGCTGACGCCCAGCGTCAATACGCTCGATCAGGTCGTCGTGACAGGGACTGTCGTCGCTACCGAGTTGAAGGCGATCCCGAATTCCATCACCATCGTTACGGGCAAACAGCTCGAAGAAAAAGGGGTGACGCGAATCTACGAGCTCTTCCGCGGGAACGTGCCCGGACTCTTCACGAATCGGACAGGCCAAGTGGGGGCCGCGGCTCCCGGAAAAATCGGGCTCGTGTCACGGGGCGGAACGCATCTCGATGATGGATATGGTGTCGCATCCGCCGAGGGGGTGAAGACGTATGTGGACGGGGTCGAACTCGCGGATAAAAGCTACCTCGGCATGATCGATCCAAAGAGTATCGAGCGCATTGAAATCCTCACGGGACCGGACGCCTCGACGATTTATGGGAGTAACGCGATCAACGGGGTGATTCAAATTTTCACCAAGCGTGGCACGACGGAACGTCCACAAATCACCGCGACGCTGAAAAGCGCGTGGACCCAGAACAATTTCAGTTCGGGGCTCGCGCCGCACCATGATGTAGGCACGGATCTGACCGGGATGGACGGGCATCTGAGTTACAACGCGGGTGTCTCCTGGTTGTACGACGGTTCCTGGGTCCCTGCGGTGCTGGGACAGACGGTCAGTGGATACGGCGGCGGCCGGATCAAAACGGGACCTCTGAGTACCGACGCCAGTGTGCGAGTGATGCAAGTCCGGAATAAAGCCGGCGGGAACGATCAGCAAGTGAACTTCGAACTGGGTGCGAGCGGCGTGGGGAACTACCTGGTGCTTGCCCTTCCACCGGACCGAACGGTCGGTACGACGATCGACAATGCCGTCGGGGTCACGGAAAATTATGCCATGACCTCCTGGTGGTCGCACACCCTCACGTTAGGATTCGATCAGCTTGGTGCGACGAACCAGACGTTGACGTATAACTACGGATCCCCGAGCGACACCACTAGCTTTCTGGGACACAATACTGATCACCGGTTGACGGCGGCATACAACACCACGGTGCGCGTTCCCGTAACTTCGGTCGCGAGACTCACCATGACCGTAGGGATCGACGAGTCCCATGAGGCCAGTGAATTCGTAGGCGGTTCGTATGTCAAAACGTCCACAGGTGCCTACGACGCGTCACAGACAGGTGGATTTAGTGACTTCCGGAGTAGCGCGAAAGAACATGGAGGGTTTCTTCAAGGGCAACTGGGAATATGGGATGAGCTTTTCCTGACCTATGGATTGCGCGCCGTCTATAATCCAAACATCGGCGTGGATCAGAATCCGAATCTCCAGCCACGGTATGGCGTTGCCCTGACGCAAGAATACGGCGGCATCACCGTGAAAGTTCGAGGAAGTTATGGGCATAGTACGCGACCCCCTGGCGTCGGGTACACGCAGGCGATCCGGCTGATCGCGGGACCGTTCGGGACCACTCGGGTACGATTGTACGGGGACACCGTCAGTCAGCTTCCAAATCTAGGTTTACTTCCGGAGCAGCAACAAGGAGGGGAAGGCGGCCTCGAGTTGTATCTTGGAAACCGTGCGTCGCTAACCGTGACCCGGTACAATAAGACGGTCGATAATTTGATCCAACAAGCTGTCGTCGACAGCGTCGACGCTCTTCCGGCCGTGCGGGTAAGCCGCGGATGGAAGCCGTGGCAGGTCCATATGCCGATCTCCGAATATTTGAATCTTGGAAGCATCCGGAACCAAGGGTGGGAAATGACCGGGACCACGAACCTCGGCGCAATTACAACCACGGGAACATACTCGTGGAACAAAGGGCGGCTGATCGGAATCACGCCGCGCTTTCGCAAACAATTTCCACAATATGTTGTGGGGTCCGCGTTCGCCACGATTCCCGAACACACGTATGCGCTCGATGTTGCCTATGTGCACAGTAAGACCAGGATTGCCTTGAACCTGCAAGGGCAGGGGAGTGCAGTCGCGAGCGATGCTCGGACGGTGCTCGAAACGACACGGACGAATCGCCGATTGGATAGCGATCTTCCTCTCATGCCATTCAACATTCCCGCTATTTATAGCGAAGTCTACCCCGGTTTCGCGCTCGCCAACCTGAACGTCTCTCACCGTTTTGCCACGTGGGCCGAGGGGTTGTTGGACGTGACCAACGTCACGGATTCGTACAAGAGTGATATTGGTCCAACTGAAGCACAGGCTGGGCGAACGACCAGCATCGGAATGCGACTGCGCTTCTAAAACAAGGTGCTTCCATTGTTGCTTTACACGGTTCTATAACATGCGGATACGACACAACACACTCGCCATTATTACGGCGCTCATCGCCGGTCTCGGATCATCGGCCGCCCTGGTGCAAGACACGGTTCAGCACGATGTAGTATTGCCCGCCAAAGGCATGACGGCGTTTGCCTTTGCTCTGTGGAGTGCCAAGTGGCGTCATGGGACAGACGCTCGTCACTCGGCTCGCGAATCCGGACTTGCTGCCGGAACAACAACGAGGGATTGAAGCGGGGATGGAACTGTACGTTGGGAGCCGAGGCTCGCTGGTCATTACGCGATACAATCAGACGGTCGATGATTTGATCTTGATTGCAGCTGCCGATAGCGTCGATCTTGTTCCCGCATTGAGAACGGCCTACGGATGCGCCGAGTGGCAGTGTGCGGCGAAAGAGTATCAAAACCTCGATCTTGGTGCCGTTCGCAATGAGGGATGGGAAACACAAGCCACGCTGACGTTTGGCCCGTTCAGGACCAGAGAATGTTGGCAACAGGTATAGCATGGATGATCTCAACATGTCGTAGCAGTTCTCGTCACGGATCGCCGGTACGTTGCACGTCGCGAACCTGGCGAACCTCTATGGAAACGACATCCAAATCGCATTCGCGAGTCTTGGGCGGCAAACCAAATTGGGATTACAGATTCGGTTATAAGGGTGATGCGCATGATGAGCAGTCGAATGAAACATGGCGTGATGCTGGTCCCACTGATCGCATCTTTACTATTGGGGCCGTCCGGCGTACACGCGCAGGGAACGGTCCACCCCGATACACCGACGGACACCGCGGTGTCCGCGGCAGGGATTACGTCGCTCGGCTATGCTTACGCGACGAATCTGCTCCCCATGACCGATTGGGGGATCTATCCGATCGTGAATGGGCACGTCGTCCTCCAGCGCGACTCGGTGAAGACGGTCGTCGACTCGATGACCCGCGCGTGGATTGCGGCCTTGGCCCACCGTGGCGCACCGCATCGCATTGAGCTCCTGTCATCGGCTGAGTTGCATTGGCATGTCGGCCAGGATGCGGAGGCGCAACAGTGCTTTGCGACCTGGCTGGCCACGCCGGGATTATCGGACACCGCGAAGGCATGGATTCTCGGAAAGGCCATTGAACTGTTCCTGGGACTGCGAAGCGCGCAAAACCCCGAAGATCCCCCACCCCCACCCGCGCGGTTGACAATCGTCCGGCACTATCTCACCCAACTCGCCGCGCTCCCGCGCGCGGTGAGCGCCGGGCGGCTGTTCGTCAGCTATCAGGAAACCATGGGGGTGTACATGAAATTTGGGATGGTTGACTCCGCGTTGGCGTATGGCCTGCGGGCGTATACACTCCCGGCACAAACCGAGAGTTACTACACTCGGCTCGGGATGGTCACGAATGTCCAGGCGTTACTGACATTTGCGCTCGCGTTGTCGGCATATCCGGAGCGGTATCAGCACACGATGGACTCGGTGATTACCATGCTGCACGGCTATGCGATGGTGCCCACACCGCCGGATTTTGCCAAATATCCCTGGAATGTGCGCTTCGTCAAAGCCAGCCAGAACAATTTGGACGTTGCCATCAAACTCGTGCAGACGTTGGGGCGGCCCGCGCCGACGTTGATTGCCACGCATTGGTTCAATCAACCCACGCCAACCGCACCCTCGGATGCGGCGCCGGGGGCGCGGATCAAACCGCTCAATGATGGGGTGGTGCGCATCATTGGCTTTGGGTACTTCGGATGTATGGGGTGTCAACTGTTGATGAAAGAGTGGGAACGCTTCCAGCACAAGTTGCCGGCGGGGGCGCAGCTCCTCTTCTACGAACGGTCGTCGGGATTTTGGGGCGGAGATCTTGTGGAGCCGGATGAAGAAGCGACGCATCTGCGGCACTATTATGTCGAGCGGAAACACTATACCTACCCGATTGTGGTCTGGGCCGGTGCGAAGGAAGCGAATGACGAAGGCGGTCGCACGCCCAAGTTCTCTCCGACGATGCAAGCGTATGGGTTTTATGGCGGCCCCCACGTCGTCGTGGTCGATGGCAACGGGATTCTCCGGTATCGTCGTGATGGGGCTGGCCAGCCGGAGTTGCTCGGCGTGGTGACTCAACTGCTCCGCGAACACCAACATACGAAGATGAGCAGTACGCCGTCGTCGGCAACCGTTGGATCCTCAGACGGTACAGCACATACCACAGCACGCAGTACAGCACGCTCCCTGACATCGACAGATACACCGTCTCTCTCTCCACAGTAATGACGAAAAGTTCTTCATCGGCGGGGCTGGCGCGTCCAAGTCGCCGGGCCTTTCTCACGCAGTCCTCACTGGCCCTCGCCGGCGGATTGTGGAGCCGTCGCGCGTTTGCGGCGACGACACGACAACCTGTCGTTGCCATCCCCATGCGTGCCACGCGTGCGGTCTCATCCTTTGCGCCGCCATTGATCGCACCGGGCACCCTCCGCGCCTTAGCGCGTACGGCGATTGAAGCGGCGACCAAAGCTGGGGCACACTATGCCGACATTCGGCTCGGCGATCGCCGCGAGTTTCGGTGTGTGGGTGGGGAAGGGACGATTCAGGGCGGGCTCGATTTCACTTATGGCTACGGCCTCCGCGTCGAGGTGGATGGTGCAACCGCCTTCATTGGTGGGACGGATCCCACGCCGGAAGGGCTTGTGCTGGCCGCGCAGTCGGCGGTGGCGACGGCCCGTGGACTGGCCAAGATCACGAGTACCCCGGTCACGTATACACCGGTGCCGGTGGTGACAGGCGAGTGGCGGGCGCCGATCGAGATCGATCCCTTTGCGGTGTCGCCGGATGACCATGCGTATGCCATCGCTGGTTTTCCTCGCCTGAATGAGTCGTTTCGTGGCCCGGTCTCCTTGGATTGGGTCGATGTGAAGTGGAGCGCCGAAACGCGCGTGTTTGCATCGTCCGAGGGATCGTTGGTGACCCAACATCTGGCCGGCGTGTTGCCGGAATTCACGATTGGGGGCGTCTCGCAAGATCCGGCATTTAGTATGCACGAACGACAACTCCCCCAGAAGACTACGGTATTGCCGCTTTCCACGGTGGGGTTTGAACAGATCCTCGGGATCGAGATGCGCGAACGGGCTGAGCGCGCAATGCAGGATCTCCTGCCATGGACGCAGTATCGGCTGGCGTACGGCGACGTGGGCCGCAAAGAATTGGTGTTAGATAGTCCCGTGAGTGCGGCGGTGATTGGGCAGATGGGGATCCCAGCGCTGGCGCTGGATCGCGTGCTGGGCGAAGAGCAAGATGTAACCGGGACCAGTTTCCTCGCTCCACCGGACGAGATTTTGGGCCAACCGCTCTTTGCCCCGTCGTTGAACGTGTCGATCGCGGCCGGGGGGACGCATTACGGACGGGCCCGCTGGGATGATGATGGCGTGGTCCCGCAGTCACGGCGGGTGATCGAGCGCGGCGCGGTGGTGAATTATTTCGCCACGCGTACCAACATTCAGGCGCTCGATGGGTGGTATGCGAAACGCAACCTGCCGTTACAGCTCCTGGGCGTGTCCCGCACGCCGGATGTGGGCGATGCGCCACGGCCGATCCCTGGGGCGTGCGTGGTGGAGAGCGTGCCAAATGGTCCCTCGTTGACGGAGTTAGCCGCGAGCATGACCGATGGCGTGATTGTGCGCGATGGCTATATCAATGTCGATCAACAAGGGGCAGGTGGGGCGATCATCGGCGCCATGATGTTTGAGGTCAAGAAGGGGGTCATTACACGCCGGTTGTTGAACATGCAGCTTGAATTCTCCACCAAGCAGATGCTCAAAGGCATTCTCGCCGTGGGAGGTCCGAGTACGGAGAATACGATCACGAACTGGTTGGCGGGTGGCGTTCCCGTCAAAACCATGCCGCAAGCGGTGACCGCGCCCGCCCTGCGGATCCGTGATGCCAATCTGACCTCCAATGCGCTGAGGGCGTCATGACCACCAGTCGTACACCTGATCTCTCCTTTCTGGCCCGTCGAGCTGACGGGGATCCCACGCGTACCCGTCGGGTGTTGACCCACGACGAAGCGCTCGCGCTCGCCGAGAGTGCGCTGCAGATCGTCACCGGGCCAGTCAAGTGCATGATCATCAGCCAGCGTGCGACGGCCGTGACCAAGATCGTGAACAACAACTATATTCGGTGCTCCGATCGGGATGAATTGGAGCTGGAGTTCAACACCAAGTTGGGAAGCACGCTCGACGTCACGATTGGGACGAATGTGCGCGACGCGGCGACCTTGCGGCAAGCCATCCGCAACGCGGAAATCCAGAAAACGCCACCGCCGCGGTCCGAAGATCGTGATCCGGACGATCCGGATGATCCCCGCGTAGTGTGGGCGAAGCCCAAACAGTACGTCCCGACTTCCTTGTGGCACGACAGTACGGCCCGCGCCATGGCGACGATGCGCGGGGAGACGTTGGCGAACATGGCAACACAGATGCGCGCATTGCGCGACAAACAACCAGCGGGGACATCCCCGTTGACCATGGCGGCCACCGTCGCGGTTTGCGAGCGAGCCCGGCTCTGTCATTATACCGATGGGATGAGTGCGTGGGGCGATGCGACGGACAGTGAGATTACCGTCAGCGCTCGCACGTTCGATGGGAAAGCGTCGGGGTGGAGTGGCCAAGCGCATCGCGATTGGGATCAGCTCCAACCCGATCGGATTGTCCGCGAGGCGGTCGACATGGCCAACCGCACCCGCGGTGCGATGCGGCTTGAGCCGGGGCGATATACGGCGATCTTAGGCCCCGCCGCCGTGGGACAACTGGTGCGACTCATGTTCTGGTGGTTCGACGTCGAAGCCAATCGGGGGATGCTGAGTCCCTTTGGGTTGGAGAATTCTCCGGATGGGAAGCAACTGCGCTTGGGCCAGCGCGTCGTCGACGAGCGCCTCACGATCTGGAGCGATCCCAATGATGGCATGGGCGGCTTTTTCCCGTTCTTTCCTGATGGCTGGCCGAGTGGAAAAATGCTTTGGATCGAGAACGGCGTCCTGCGAACGCTGGCGTACAACGAGAGTGCAGCGCTGAGTATGGGGCGACTGCCGAGCTTACTCCCTCAGTCGATCCATGTTTCGGGTGGGACGACCACAATCGAGGAGATGATCTCGCGCTGTGAGCGTGGCGTCTACGTACATCGCTTTGGGCATATCAACACCGCCGAGCAGCATTATGGCGGGATGGTGGGGTCGACGCGCGATGGCTGTTTCCTCGTCAAAAACGGAAAAATCTCGCATCCGATCACGAACTTCCGCTTTTTCGAATCGCCGTTCCTGATGTTCAATCGGCTCATGGCCGTAGGGGTCCCCGAGCGGGTGGCCTTCGGGTTTATCCGTCCAAATCAAATGACGTCGCATATCGGGGACGACGAGTTGGATGGGTGGCCGAACCTTCCGGTGATTGTCCCACCGATGATGGTGCGCGACTTCAACTTCAGTTCGCTGAGTGATGCAGTCTGATCGAAAACTCGTTGTGTTCACAGGTACGATGATGACAACATCAAAAAATTCTGCAAGCAATACACGGCATACGCTGAAACAGTTGGTGCTGTCGGTTGTTGTATTCCCAATGCTCATGATGCTGTTGATCATGAGCGGAGAACTACACGCGCAAACACCGACTCTAAACGCCAAACAGACCGAGAGACCGATCTCGGCCGCGGAAATGACCCCACTGGGATATGCCGCGGCCGCTGAGATGCTCAGGGATTCTACGCATGGGCTGCATATGGCGATTGGCGAGCATCTGATTATGCGGCGAGACTCCGTAGTCGCGGCGGTCGACTCCATGTCGCGCGCGTGGGTTTCCGCCCTCACCCGTAGCAGTGAGCCGCATCGAATCGAGCTCTTTTCGATGGCGGAGTTGCATGTCCTTGCCGGACAAGACGCCGAAGCCCAGCGTCGGATTGCGGCCTGGCTTGCGACCCCGGGGTTGTCCGCGCGCGATCGGGGGTGGATTCTCGGGCGATCGGTGGAACTGTTTTTGAGGTGGCAACACCCCGATGATCCGCCACCGTCTCCAGCTCGCATCGCCATTGCCCGTGGCTATTTAGCACAACTCGAAGCAATGCCGAGGTCCACAGGAGCAGGATTTCTGTTCGGCGCTTTGCAGAACTTCATGGAAAGCTACCTGACCAGAGGTGTAGTCGATACGGCGATCCAATACGGGATGCGGGCATACACACTCCCCGCACAGACGGACAATTATGAAGATCGGATCAACATGGCCGTCAGTTCCACGCTTCCAGAGCTTGCACTCGCACTCTCCGGACAACCCGGTGCCACGCGGATCATCGACTCGCTGATTACGATGCTGCAGGGATACATGTCGGCGCCTGTCCCGGCGGACTATGCCAAGCTCCGGTGGGCGGCACAATTTGTCGCGTCAACCCAACCTGGGTTCGCGCGTTCGGTGGCCTTTATTCGCACGATTGGCAAGCCGGCACCGGCGTACATCGCGACGCATTGGGTCAATCAAACGCCGCCGACGGTCACCTCGGACGCCGCGCCAGGCGCTCGCCAGAAACCGCTCGACGACGGCATCATCCGGGTGCTCGCGTTTGGATTTTTCTCCTGCCCGCATTGTCAACATGCGATGCGCGATTGGGAAAAATTCCAGCATCGGCTCCCGGCCAAAGTGGAATGCATCTTCTACGATCGTTCAGAAGGATCGTGGGGAGGCGAGCCTGCTGCGCCTGATGCGGAAGCCGAGCATTTGCGGCACTATTACGTCGATGTCAAGCACTACACGTATCCGATCGCCATTTGGGCAGGACCCAAAGACACGAATGAGGAGGGAGGACAAGTGCCTCGGTTCTCGCCAACAATGGGGAAATACGGATTTTGGGGCGGACCACATTTGGCCATCGTCGACGGACACGGTCTCCTTCGGTACGTTGGTGGATGGTCGGAGCGAGATATCCTGCGCGTTGTCAATCTGTTGGTTCGGGAGCGCGATCATGCTACGAGTACGGTATCAGCAGCCCCTGCCACGCTCGTGACTCCACAGTAACGAAATTCGACAACGAACCTCGACGTCATCTATGTCATCTGGACACAGTCGGCGTGCATTCCTTGCACGCTCCTCATTCGCCGTCGCCGGCGGTCTCCTCGGGCGGGCGGTGCACGCCGCGCCGAGGTGGCGGAATGCCCAGGAAATCCTCGTCCCGGCACGTTCGACCCGCGCTGTCGCGTCGTTCGCGCCTCCATTGGCCGATCCGGCCACCATGCGCGCGATGGCGCGTACGGCAATTGAAGCAGCTACGCAAGCCGGCGCCCAGTACGCGGATATTCGCATCGGTGACGTCCGCGAATATCGGAGCAGCACGACCAATCCGCAGACTTTGAGCTTCATGTATGGATTCGGGTTGCGTGTGCAGGTCGATGGAGGGACCGCATTTGTTGGTGGCGTTGAACCCACACCGGAACGCGTGGTGCAGGCCGCACGTTCGGCGGTGGCGACGGCGCGAGGACTCGCCAAAATTGGTGGGCCCGCGGCATCGCGGCTTCCCGCACCGGTCGCGACTGGGGAGTGGACTGCCCCAATACAGATCGATCCCTTCTCCGTGTCGCCGGACGATCACATGTTCGTGCTGTCCGGTTTGGCGCGCGTCAAAAGTTCTCTGCAGCCATACGGTATGGACAGCGTCAGTGTCCGGTGGACTGCCGAGACACGCGTCTTTGCTTCATCGGAAGGGGCATTGGTCACACAACATCTCGCACACGCGGTACCAGATTCGGCGATCAACATATTCGCACGGGGGACTGCAGAGCCGAGAATGCTCCGCGGGATTCCTGCTTTTCGTCCATGCACGGCGGGGTTCGAAGTGCTGCTTGGCACTGCGCTCCACGAGCAGCTCGATGCCATGCTTCAGGAATTTCTTCCGTGGTCCACGTATCCGACGAGCGAGGTCGAAGTGGGCCGGAAGGAAATCGTCTTGGCAGGACGCGCCTTCGGATCATTGATCGGCGGGCTGCTTCCGCCGATTCTCACGCTGGATCGTGCTTTGGGGAACGAACAAGATGCGGGCGGAACGAGTATCTTCGCCCCGACCGACGCGATGTTGGGACAGCCACTGTTCTCTTCACACCTCAATCTGTCCGTCGACACCGGTGAAGCGACCTATGGCCGAATGCAGTGGGACGACGAAGGTGTGACACCACGGTCCTTCCCATTGATTGAGAAGGGCGCGCTCGTTGACTATCTGGCGACGCGGACCAATGCGCAGCCGTTGTCGGCGTGGCACATGGGCCGTGGGCAACCGCTCACGCCGCAGGGATCGACATGGGCAGAGGACGTCATTGGGCCGCCGCGCAGTGCACCGCGTGCCTTTGCCGTCACCCCCGCACAAGGGGGGCCATCGCTCGCGGAGCTCATTCAGTCGATGACCGATGGGTTGGTCTTCTGGGATACGTGGGTCAATGTCGATCAACAAGGCGCCGGTGGGTGGATCACCCCGTGGGTTGCCTTTGAAGTGAAGAAAGGCGTCATCACGCGACGGCCTCGTGCCGCTCGATTGGAGTTTTCGACCAAACGCCTCTTGAAAGAGATCCGAGTGGGTGGGCCAAACACCGTGGAAGCAGTCTACAACGAACGATACAGCGGCATTCCGTGGACACTAATTGGGCATGCCATGTCCGCGCCGGCGGCGTATCTCAAAGAGGCGAATCTGGTCGCACCAGAATTGAGGATCGTATGAGCAACGCACGACGTGAGGGAACGCCGGATGTATCATTTCTCGCGCGACGTGCAGACCGGTCTTCCGGGCCCGTCGGTGGGAGCACGAGTATGCGCCCGCCGGCCGCTGCCGATGCACCGCGTCGCGTATTGACGCGCGCCGAAGCAATTGCGTTGGCGGACGCGGCGATCGGGATGGTCACCGTGCCAACGGTTGGCGTGCAAGTCAGTCATCGAGCGGCGGCGGTCGCGAGCGTGACGAATAACCACCAACCGCACTGTGACGACATCGATGAGCTCGCATTGAACTTCGTGACCCGATTGGGGAGTGACATTCCAGTCATTGTCGGGACGAACGTGCGCGATGCCGCGACCTTACGGCAGATGATTCGGAACGCGGAGATGAAGAAAACGCCGCCGGTGCGAAAGGAGGATCAAGAGGACGAAACTGATCCCGATCTACCGATCAAACATGCATTGGGACCTAAACAATATCTCCCCGTAACACTCTGGCACGACAGCACGACACACGCGATGGAGACGGCGCGCGGAGAGACACTCGCCCGGATGATCAACGTGATGCATGACGCGGGGGCGGGGGCGCGCGACCTTGTCATGGCTGGAACGGTTGCCCTCACGTCCCGGGTACGGCTGTGTCATTACATCCATGGGATGAGCGCCTGGGGTGAAGGGACCGATAGCGAAGTCACCGTCAGTGTGCGCTCCCAAGACGGGCGTGCCTCGGGGTGGCGGGGACAGGCGGCGCGTGATTGGACCCAAATGCAACCTGAGCAAGTCGTTCGGGACGCTGTCACAATGGCGAACAAGATGCGTGGTGCCGTACGGCTCGAACCCGGGCGATATACCGCCATTCTCGGTGCCGCCGCGGTGGGTCAACTGGTGCACATGATGGCTGATCTGTTCCTGGCGAGAGCGAACCGTGGAGGGGCTGGCCCCTTCGGGCTTGCCAACTCACCAGATGGACATCTGCTTCGGTTGGGACAGCGTGTCTTTGATGAGCGGATCACCATGTACACCGATCCCAACGATCCGATGGGCGGCGACTTTCCATTTTTCGAGGAAGACGGAACACCGAGTGGTGCACAAACGTGGATCGAACATGGGGTCCTGCGGGCGCTGGCCTACGATCCATCGGATGCAATGGAGTATGGGAAGACCCCCATCAAACAGCCGATCTCGATGCACGTGACTGGGGCCGGGAAGCTCTCCACGATCGAAGAGATGATCTCCACCTGTGAACGCGGTGTGTACGTCAACCGGTTCTCGAACGTCCAACTGGTGGATTTCAAATCCGGTGCGATGTCGGGGAACACACGGGATGGATGTTTCTTTATTAAAGACGGCAAAATCCATAGTCCCGTGACAAACTTCCGGTTCTTCGAGTCTCCCTTTATTGCCTTCAATAAAGTGTTGGCTGTTGGCACGCCCGAACGCATTGCGTTCGGCTTCACGCCGCCCACCGACACGTCGTTTGGTGCCAAGGGGTTCGCCGGCGCCTTAGAGACGTGGCCCAATCCGCCGGTGATTGTTCCACCATGCATGTTCCGAGACTTCAACTTCTCGGCGTTGAGTGATGCGGTATAACATTGGCGGATGGATCTCGCGCAACTTGTGACCTGTGACTGAGGAAGACCGTGTTTACCACTGCTATCACTCGTAGCTCGTTGCCGGCTGCTGGTGCTGCCGTGCTTGTTCTTGCGTTTTGTGAGACTGGCATTGCCAGTGCGCAAGATCCTGTCCACTGGAAGGCCACGGTGGCTGGAAAAAAACCGACTCCGGGTTTGCGGACCGCAGTGAAACTCACGGCTACGATTGATGCCGGGTGGCACATCTATTCGCTCACCCAAGAACCAGGCGGGCCAAGCCCCACCAAGTTCACCGTGATGGCCAACCAGCCATTTACCTTGAGTGGGACCATCAAGGGGGATCCGCCCGACGTGAGGCCCGATCGGACCTTGGGGATTAACCTGGAAACGTACGAGAATGGGGCCGAGTTTACGCTGCCCATTGTGGTGAGCACGATGGCCAAACCGGGACCACAGACTATGCAGGTGGCAGTGTATTATCAGGCCTGCAGCGCGAGCCTGTGCTTACCGCCAAAAACGAAAAAGATCTCGGTCACGCTCTATCTCCAGAAAGCAAAGTCGCGTCGCATTTGACGAACGCCCCGATTTGAAACGGTCGAGGTTTGTATCGCTGTTCATACACTCATTGACTTCGTTGCGGCCCAGGGACAAGAAGCTCTCGCCGCTCCCTCGCCATCCCCAACACCTCCTCCACCGACATCGCATTCAACACCCCACCCGCGCCAACCCACCCCTTCCGCGCCATTCTCACCCCAAGCCACACATTATCCAACCCGCGCACCGAATGCGCATCCGGCCCAATCGCGAGCATCACCCCACGCGTACTCGCCACCCGGCACCAACGCCAATCGAGATCGAGCCGATGCGAATCCGCATTGAGCTCCAACACCACCCCACACGCCGCCGCCTTCTCGATCACCGCTTCCAAATCGATCGCATACCCCGCCCGCCCCAACAACAACCGCCCCGTCGGATGCGCCAGAATCGTCAACCGCGGATCATCCATCGCCCGTAGCACTCGCTCCGTCATCGCTTCTTCCGTCATCGAAAACCGCGAGTGAATCGACCCCACCACATAATCGAACCGATCCAACACGCTGTCATCGCTATCGTACCCACTGTAATCCAACGTCCCATCCGCGAGGATGTCACACTCGATCCCTTTCAGAATGCGAAATCCGTCCCCATATCCCGCATTCAACCGATCGATCTCCTCGTGTTGTCGTAACACCTGCTCGCGCGACAACCCACCCGCGTAAAACGCCGCCGCCGAGTGATCCGTGATCCCGATGTACGACCACCCACGTGCGCGCGCCCCGTCCGCCATCTCGGCGATCGTCGCACTCCCATCCGAATACGTCGAGTGACAATGCAAGACGCCACGAATGTCCGCATTCGTCAGCAACGCCGGTAATTCACCCGCACTCGCGGCCACGACTTCGCCGAGCCCTTCGCGCAATTCCGGCGGAATCCACGGAAGCCCGAGCGCGTTGTACAATGCCTCTTCCGTTGGAATGTGTATCGGCTGTCCCAGCGCATCGAACAACACGTCACCATCGAGTCGATACCCAATCGTGTACGCATACTCACGAAGTCGTGCGACGTGCTGTTCGCTCCCAGTCATTCGCCACACCGTCATCGCGCACCGGTGCGACGTCGTACAGGCGACGTGCAACACAGTCCCGTCCACGAAGCAGAGCTCCCCTTCGGTGGGAGAAAGCAACGTACTTTCCCTCACTCCGGACGCCTTCGTGAGATCGTGCAGCACACGTTCCGGCGGATCCGTACACTCGGCCACCATCGCGATCGTCCCCACGACTTCACACCACCGCCGAACGTCGCCCACGATTTCGGTTGCGCTCACCCCTGGATGTTGCTGCACCAGTGCCGCGAGCCGCGCCGCCTCTTCCGCCGCTTGTGGAAGCCGGACCAGCGTTCGCGTCGACCGCACCACCGAAATCCCCTTGCGAATCCGCTCGATGGTTTTCGGGCCGAGTCCACGAACCGACGCGAGACGGCCATCGTCGATGGCGGCTTCCAGATCATCGAGCGACCGGACGTCGAGCAGCTCGTGAATCGTTCGCACCTTGGCTGAGGTGAGCCCGGGGACCCGCACCACCTCCAACAGCCCTTCGGGAACAGTCTCCCGCAACCGCTCCAGCATCGACGACTCGCCTGTCTCGACGAGCTCCCGCAGCACCGCCAACGTCGCCGGCCCTACCCCTGGGACCGCGGCCAGCGAACCGTCGCGCAGCTTCGCCGAGAGATCGTCCTCCCCGAGCGCGAGGACCGCATCCGCCGCCAGCCGATAGGCCCGCGCCTGAAATCGCCCGGCGCCAGCCAGATCCAGGAGCCCGCCGATACGGTCGAGGACGTGCGCCGCGGTCCGAGAGTCCATATTCATCGGCTCCGCATGGGATGCGCCAACGCGTGGACTCACCTAGGCATCCCTTCCTACTATAAATGTGTCTCACCCCGACCTGCGGCCTCTTCGGCCCCGACTCCCCAGCGGAACGCCTCCAGAGCTCGTAGATTTGATGACCCCCTAAGCCGCATCAAAGCTGTCAGCCACCAATCCCCAGGCAGGCTGATCAAATTTGTTGTCCCTCGATCACCCCTTACCTGCCGTCCCACCTCGCTCCATCATGACGTTTTTTGCCAAATCTTTTGTCGAACGATCGTTCTGGCGCACTGCCGGCGTCGCGTCGCTCTCCGCCGCGGTTGCTGCGGCTCCGCTCTCGGCTCAACAGCCGAAGCCGCTCTCGGCCGCCGAGCTGAAGCGGGTCGTTCCGTCCGATAAGTCGGTGATCCATGGCGTGCTCCCCAACGGGCTGCACTACTATGTGAAGAAGAACAACTATCCGGCGCACCGGGCCGAGCTCCGGCTCGTCATCAACGCCGGCTCGATCCTCGAGGACGAGAAAGAGCGTGGCCTCGCCCACGTGCTGGAGCACATGGCGTTCGACGGGTCGGCGCACTTCCCCAAACATGCCCTGTGGGACTACCTCGAGCGCGTCGGCTTGTCGCCGGGCGCCGACTTGAACGCCGAGACGAGCTTCGACGAAACGACGTACAAGCTGACCGTCCCGACCGACAGCGCAGCCATTCTCGCCCAAGGGATCACGGCGCTCGAAGACATCGCGCACACCCTGGCCCTCGATTCGTCGGAATTCGCGCGCGAGCGCCCCGTCGTCATCGAAGAGTGGCGCTTGGGACAAGGCGCGGGGCAGCGGATGTTCAAGCAGGAAGCCCCAGCGACCTTCCACGGATCGCGCTACGTCGATCGGTTGCCCATCGGCACCAAGGCGTCGCTCGACGGCGCGCAGCTCGCCGACGTCCGCCGCTTCTATCACGATTGGTATCGTCCGAACCTGATGGCGGTCGTCATCGTCGGCGACATCGATCCGCAGGAGATGGTCGCGACGATCAAGAAACATTTCGAGCCACTCAAGAATCCCGCGAACGCCCCAGAGCGGGTGGGTACTCCCGTGTCACTCCGGTCGCCGGAGACGTTCGTCGTCGCAACGGATTCGAGCGTCGGCGCCACCACGGTCCGCGTGAGCTATCTCGCGTCGCGTAACAACGATTCGACGGTGGAATGGCATCGCAACGGGTTGCTCCGCTACTTCTACATGCGGATGCTCAACGAACGCCTGAGCGATCTGTCGCAGACCACCAACCCGCCGTTCTTGGGCGCTGGGGTCGGCTTCAGCGACTTCATGCGGAACAACGAAAGCTTCGGCTTTGGTGTCGGCACCCCCGATGGCGGTGCGACACGTGGTTTGGACGCGGTCTTGGCTGAAATTCAACGCGCGACGCGGTACGGATTCACGGAAACCGAGCTCGAGCGCGTCAGAACCAACTTGAAGACGGCGCAGGATCGTCAATATGCTGAACGCGAGCGCATTCCGTCCGTCGCATACGTCAACGGGATCATCAGCCGGCATCTCATGCAGAAGCCGGACTTGGACATCGAGACCAAACATGCGCTCGATCAAGAGTTGTTGTCCAGCGTGACGTTGGCGGAAGTCAACGAAATCGCGAAGTCGGTCATGGCGCGGTTCCCCGATTCCACGCGCGTCGTGGTCGTGGAAGCGCCGAGTGGTGCCGCGCACGGTGTGGCCGTCAAGGATACGACGGAGTTCCTCGCGCTCTTCACGGCGCCTCGCGCCGATCTGAAGGCGTATGCCTCGGCGGTCGACACGTCGCCGCTCGTTCCGCATCTCCCGAAGCCAGGCCGTATCGTCTCGGAAAAGGCACTCGACTCGCTCGGCACGAAGCAGTGGATGTTGTCGAACGGCATTCGCGTGTTGTTCAAGCCGACGACGTTCGATAAGGAACAAGTCTTGATTCGCGCGTATCGTCACGGCGGTGCGTCGTTGGCGCCGGATTCGTTGTGGGTCCCGAGCTCCACGGCGGGAATGCTCGTCGACGGGAGCGGTGTCGGAAGCTTCGATGGTCCGGCGCTCGGCAAACGCCTCGCCGGAAAATCGGTCGGAGTGTCTGCGGGGATTGGATTGTATGATGAATCGGTCGGCGGTGGCACGGTCACCCGCGATCTCGACACCTTCTTCCAACTCTTCTATCTGAACTTCACCGCGCCGCGCATCGATTCGGCGGTGATGGCCCAGACGCGCACGCAGTTGGCGCTCGCGCTCCGCACGAAAGGCACCGTGCCGGAAGGGATCTTTGGCGACACCATGCGGCAAGTGTCGACGAACTACGATTGGCACTTCCGTCCGCTCGACGAGAAGATCGTCTCGGCGTTCGACGCGAATCGGTCGATGACGTTCTACAAGCAACGCATGAGCGACTTGTCGGGCTACACCGTCGTCATCGTCGGCGCTTTCTCGCCAGAGAAGATTCGTCCGCTGGTGGAGCAGTATGTTGCGAGCTTGCCGACGACAGGCCACGTCGTCGAAGCACGCGATCTCAAGATCGCGCCGCCGCCGGGCGTGACGAACGTCGTCGTTCATGCGGGCTCCGATCCCAAGAGCTCGACATCGATTTCGTTCAGTGGTGTCGCTCCGATGCCGACCGTGGGTGACGAGCGTGTGATCTGGACGTTGGCGAACGTGCTGCAACAACGGTTGTGGGAGCGGATGCGCCAGAAGATGAGTGGCACGTACGGCGTCGGCGTCAGCGGCGACATCGGGACATTCCCGACGCCACGCTACGACGTCGGCATTCAGTTCGGCGCCGATCCGACGCGCGTCGACTCGCTCATCGCGGCCGTCTTCGATGAAATTGCGAAGCTCAAGGCGGAAGGTCCGACCGCCGTCGAGTTGGGGAAGGCGAACGAAGAGTTCCGCCGCTCGATCGAAACGGCGTCGCGCGAGAATGGCTACTGGTTCGGTTCGATCATGGAATACGATCAGAACAAGTGGCCGCTCGACGCGATCGCCACGGTGACGCAGGAACAACTGAAGGTGACGGCCGCGCAGGTCAAAGCCGCCGCCGAGAAGTACCTCGACACCAAGCAGTACGTGCGGGGAACGTTGCTCCCGGCCACCACGCCATCGACGGCTCCGTCGACAGCCCCGGTGTCGGCCCCCGCGCCCGCACCGGCGCCAGGGTCAGCCGCCTCGGCCTCGAGCGCGAAGTAACGATGTAGAAAAAGTCCCCGTTGCGGGGATGACGGGAAACACGGGGGTGGTGAACGGCAATTCGTTCACCACCCCCGTGTTGCGTTGAAGGCCGGATTCGCTGGCAACCCTCTCCATACGCCCGTTGTCTAAGTCAGCATTGATAACCCTCCGCCCACCATCGGGCGAGGTGTCCTCGCGAGGATCTCTTCGATGCGTGTCTCCGTTCTCAGCAGTCTGACGTTGGTCGCCGGCTCGGCCGCGGCACAGACGATCTCCGTCGCACCACCACCGCCGGCCGCCCCGCATGGAGCGGTCATCTTCACGAACCCGGGCCACCCGGGGAATGACAATCACGTCCGCGTGATGATGCGCGCGCTCGCCGGCGATTCGGCGAAGGACAATCAAGCCACGCTCGGCATGATGCTCAGCGCCACCGGCTCCAAGCGCGACACACTCGGCGTCTTCGTCGCGCGCGTCGAGCCCGATGGTCCCGCCGAGAAGGCGGGGATCATCGAAGGCGACCGCATCGTCTCGATCAATAACGTCGATCTCCGCTCCAGTACTGCCGATCTGGACGACTCGTATACCGCCGGCATCCCCATCCACCGCATCAAGCGCGAAGTGCTGAAGCTGACACCGGGTGCGAAGGTCAACATCCGCGTCTATCAGCACGGCGGATCGTACAAGAATTTCACGGTGACGGCCGGGAAGCGTTCGGCGCCGTCGTTCCAGCAACTCCGGATCGGCGGGGTAGGGGCTGATTTTGGACCGGCAGTCGCGGCCGCGGTCGGGCCCGACATCGAGCCTTTCTTTTTGCAGACGATCCCGGCGCCCGCCGACGCCTTCCACGTGCAAATGCCCAGCATGGACATTCAGGCGCCTGACGCCGTTTTTGAGATGCAGCCCGAAACGCAGCCCGGGATCTCCGTCCAAGTACAACCCGAGGCCGGCCTTCAGGTGAGTCCGGAGATCACCATCGCCGCGCCGAGCGCCGGTGCGAGTGTGGATGTCCCGGCGGTTACCGAGATGCTCGCCGTGCCGCCCAGTGGGACGATCGATGCTCCCGCCACTCTCTTCGCGGCACCCGCCGTTCCCGGGATAGCCGCTCCAATGGATATCGCCCCATTGCAAATCGAGCGGTCATCGCCGGACATGCCGGTCGACGTGGCGCCCTCCGCGGGAACGATGCGGCGCGAAATGACCATCGAGCTGTAGTCCCACGAGGGATCACGGGGATCGTCTGATCAGTCCTGATGAGTTCCTGACGTTTCCCTGACATCATACAGTCGCGAGCCAGACATTCGGCCGCGTCCAAAAAACGAGCCGCCGGCGCCGGATAATTCTCACGAGAATTTCGGCGCCGGCGGCTCGTTTTTTTCTTGACGAGTTTTGCGCCGATCTTTATAGTGGGGAAGGCGTCGCCGAACGACCGTCCAAACGTATAAAACCGCATCACGTGTGTGGCCGATTGTATGCGGTTACATATTGCTACATTCGAGACACGTTCGTATGTTCGCCGTATGCACGCTGAGGCGCTGTGACGTATCCACTCGTGACGCTGTGGTTCCACCAGCACGACGATCGCGATCGAAGCGACGCATCTCGCGTTCTCGACCAGAGCCGCGCATTGCCTGTCGTGGCTGACGACTCTGTGGTCGATGCGTTCGATGATTCGTTCGACGGCGTGCGTGCCGCGCTCGCCGCTGACGAGGAGCGCGCGGAGCGCGCGCTCAATACTCTCTTCCAAACGCACGCATCGGAGCTCGTGCGCTACGCGACGAGCCTCGTTCGGACGCGGGCGCTCGCGGAGGAAGTCGTCCAGGACGCCTTCTTCACGCTCTGGACGCATCGCGAGTCGCTCCAGGCGCGCGGGAACCTTCGTGCCTACCTTTTTGGCATTGTCCGGCACCGTAGTGTCGACCTCGTCCGGCGCGACCGCGTCGAGGAGCGCGTCACCGAGCGGTTCGATCTCCCGAGCGCCGTCCCCGCGCACGAGGACGCCGAGTCGGCCGATCTCGACCGCCGTGTGCGGGCGTCGATGCAAGCGCTTTCACCACGCGTGCGTGAAGTCATCACCCTTCGGCTGCGTGACGAGTTGACCTACGCCGAAATCGCGGAGATCCTCGGTGTCTCCGTGAAAACCATCGAAGCGCAGATGTCGAGCGCGCTCCGCCGCCTGCGAACCGATCTCGCCGACCTGCGCGACCCCTCCGCATCCTGACAGATCCGCATGGATCCTAACGGGTTCGGCCGGCGGTTTCCCGGACACAGAGGGGGGACGCTGAATCCTCCAAAATCCAGGAAAAGGATGCCTCTAAATACGCCTGAGCGGGCGCAGCCCCGCGAAGGGCGGAGCCCGGGGCGGAGCAGAGCGACGGCGCGTTTAAAGACCTCTTCTAAGGGTACCTGCGCGCGTCGTTCGACTATCTGATGATGACCTCCCCATCCAACGCCGATCTGCCACCGGACGTGCTTCCCCCCGCACTTCCGGAGTCGCACCTGGCCGCCGTCCGCCGGGTGGTCGGGTACGATCACCACCTCACGGGCAGCGAGGTCGACCGGCTGTGGCAGGGAGTGGCGCAGCGGATTCACACCCACCCCCCGCGCCGCGCCAGCGCGACGTGGGGGCATTTCGCCATCCCCGCACGATCGGTGTCGCGGCTCCGGATCGGCATCGCGATGGCGGCGGCATGCGGCATCGCCGCGTGGGGACTTTTCGCGACCCTGGGCCGGATGCCCGAACGGCGCGTCTACGCGACGGGCGCCGGTGAGCAAAAGACCGTCCAGTTCGCCGACGGATCCCGTGTCACACTCGGTCCGCAGACGACGATCACGGTTTCGCGCGGCACCGACGGCACGACCGCCGACTTGCGTGGAGAAGCGCTCTTCGACGTCGCGTCGCACGCCCACCAAGCCTTCCGCGTTCGCGCGAATCAAGCCGTCGTCCAAGTGCTCGGCACACGGTTTCTCGTGCGGCAGTATCCGCGTGAAAAAAAGATGACGGTGGCCGTGTTGCACGGCCGCGTGTCGTTGCGGGCATTGCGTGAAACGACGCGCACCACCAACGATAGCACACTCGACAGCACCACGCATGCTCCCGCGCACACGGTCCTCGGCGCGAACATGGTTGCCGTCGTGAACGATTCCGGCCGCATCGACGCGGCTGCAGACGCGCATATAGAAGACTATGTCGGCTGGATTTCCGGTCGTCTCGTTTTCCGTGGCACGCAGGCGGCGCAAATCGCCGACGAGTTGAGCCGAGTCTACGGGCTCGACATTCAAATTCACGATTCCACGTTGCGAAAACAGCGGCTGACGCTCGAAGTATCGGTCGCCGAAAAGCCATTTGCCGCCGTGCTCGACGCTGTCGCGTACACATTGCGCGCGCACGTGGTCCGCAAGAACGACACGATCACCTTCGTGCCGGGTCCCGCCGCTCCGTCCAATTCCTCCTCCCCCCCTCGTCAATCACACCAGGAGACTCAGTATGGCCGGTAACTTCGTGTATCTGTCTCGCGCCCGCCGGTACGCGGGTCGCCACGCGGGTCGCTGTGCGACGATGGTCGCCGCGCTCGCGCTCGCGCTGCCGCAGTCCGCGACAGTCGCACAAACGCTGAGTGTCGCGGCCGCGAACACCGACGACACCGACGTCGGCGCGATCCGCGCGAACTTTCGCGTCGAAGCCGCGCCGCTCGCGGTCGCCATTCAAACGATCGCGCGCGAAGCCGGGTTGACCGCCGTGTACAATACGAGCGAGATCCCCACCACCGTCAAAGTCACGCTCCCGACCGAATCCATGTCGGTGCGCGACGCGTTTCGCGCCGCGCTGTGTGGCACCGGTCTCATGGCATCGTTCCGGAGCGCCGGATATGTCTCGGTCGTGAAAGGCGAGTCGTGCCAGAAAGACGCCGCGCACGCCGACGATGGCGTCGTCGTTGGAACGATCACCGACGCCAAGACCGGCCGTCCACTCTCGAGTGCGCGGGTGACGCTCGACGAGCAACAACGCGGCGTCCTGACCAACGACAAAGGGCAGTATAAAATTACCGGCGTGAAGTTCGGCGAGCACAAGATCGTCGTTCGGCTGGTCGGGTACGGCCGCGAAACGCGCTCCGTCAACGTCCCCGACGCCGCGGAGGTGACGGCCGACATCGCGTTGACCGCCGGCGTCAATACGTTGAACCAAGTCGTCGTCAGCGGCAGCGTCATCCCGCAAGAGATCAAGAAACTCCCCAACGCGATCACCGTCGTGACCGCGAAGCAGCTCGAAGAGCGTAACATCACCCACATCGACCAGCTCTTCCACGGCGATATCCCGGGCGTCTTCGCCCAGAACCGCGGTTCCGACGCGTCGCGCACCGGCGCCGTGCAAATGGGCGTCCGCGGATCGACGGAGCCGTGGGGCGGCTCGATGAAAGAAGATCTCATCAAAGTGTACGTCGACGGGATCGAGATGGTCGACCCGAAATATTTCAACCAGATCGATCCCCGTACTATCGATCACATCGAGATTTTGACAGGTCCTCAAGCGACGACCATCTATGGGTCGAGCGCGATGAACGGCGTGATGCAGATCTTCACGAAACGGGGAACGCAATCGCGCCCCCAAGTGACCGCGTCGCTGCTCAGCGGGTTGATTCAGAACAACGTCACAACGAGTCTCACCCCGCAGCACGATTTCTCCACCCAGGTCACTGGCGTGGAAGGGCACCTTTCATATAATGTCGGCGGCTTGTGGACCCACATCGGAGCCTGGACCCCGGCCATGCAGAGCAACAAGCTCGGCTGGAACGGCGGTGCGCGGTTCCAACAAGGGATGGTCACCGTCGATTACACGACGCGTCAAACCTACCTTACCAACAAAGACTTCGGACTCGGCGCCTACGCCGACGATCTCTGGCGCAACCTCCACGCTTCCGGCTACTTCGGCGCGACGTCTTCGAACTACAACCCGCCGTCGCGCTACATGACCAACACCGATTCGAAAGGGATCACGCTCAAAGTCACCCCGACCAATTGGTGGTCCAATGAGTTCGTCGCGGGCGTCGACAACTCCGACTTCAACGAGCGTCAGGACGAGCCACCCTTCCACTGGGGCGGCGCGGACACGCTCGCATCGATGGGATTCAACCACGACCAGCTGCAACAGCTGCGTTACACGACGACGATCAACATTCCCCTCTCCT
>Ga0105241_10000095_pt1 | contig 66507 bp, 43 predicted proteins | sample KBSC64metaG_FD_80422 | JGI IMG/M metagenome (GOLD analysis project Ga0105241, IMG submission 80422) | Corn rhizosphere microbial communities from Kellogg Biological Station, Michigan, USA - KBS C6-4 metaG | ecosystem: Host-associated > Plants > Roots > Rhizosphere > Soil | place: Michigan, USA... | reverse complement strand
TGGGAACCAAGAGTCTTCATCCCCTGGCGTTTTACACCGGCAGCGGCTCCGCCTCGATGACCATCCAGGTCAACGGCTACATAGGCATCGGTAATATAACTCCGGTCAATCATTTCCAGATCGGCAGCGCCCCGGGATTCAGCGACAACGACCTGGCCATCGGCAACGGCGCCCAGGGTATGTCTTTTAGCCAATCTGGTGGGGCATCCACCTGGTACTCCAATGTCAACTTTGCCCTCATGCCCAACGGCAGCGGCGGCAATGTGGGCATCGGCACTCAGTCCCCTGTCAACAAACTGCAGATCGGCAGCACGCCGGGATTTAGCAGCAATGACCTGGCCATCGGCAATGGCGCACAGGGCATGTCGTTTACTCAAAGCCCCGCGTCCTCCACCTGGTATTCCAATGTCAACTTTTCCCTTATGCCCAATGGCAGCAACGGGTATGTCGGCATCGGCACACAGGCTCCCGTCAACAAGCTGCAGATCGGCAGCATGGGCGCATCGGGTTATGGCGGCAACGATATTGCATTCGGCAACGGCGGCCAGGCTTCAGGTATTGCCCAGACCGCCTCGGCCGCACAATGGTACTCCACCACGGATATCGCGCTGATGCCGAGGGGTAACGGCCATGGCCGGGTGGGGATCAATACAACCAGTCCTGGTTTTCCTTTGGAAGTAGATGACTATGTCAACAGTGATTTTGACCGTTTTTTTTACATAAATGGTTCGCAGGCAAACGTTCAAGTCGGCAATATTTCTCCCCAGGTTTCGATTTATGCCGCACATAACGTACTGGCAACCGAATTCGACGCCTTCTCGGACGCCCGGATCAAGAATATCGAAGGGATCAGCGATGGGACCAAAGACCTGGAGACTATCAGCCAATTGCAGATAACCAACTATACACTGAAAGACAAAGCAGACCACGGGAATAAGCAATTTAAAAAAGTCATCGCCCAGCAGGTGGAGACGGTGTATCCCCAGGTGGTTTCCACCCATGTGGATTTTATTCCCAATGTATACCGTGCAGCCGGCAAGGTCACAAGGACGGACAAAGGCGTTTTGCTGTATTTCGACAGCGCCCACCATCTCAGCAAAGGAGCGACAAAGCTGAAAGTACTGGCGCCGGGGGATCATACGATGAACATTTACGGCATCCTGGCTCTTCCATCGGATAAGGAAGTGCTGATCGATGCGCCCCAATTGAATGGAGACAAAGTTTTCGTGTATGGCGAGCAGGTGGACGATTTCCGGACAGTGGATTATGAGGGACTTACCACGCTGAATATTTCCGCCACACAGGAATTGGGAAAGATAGTGAAGCGGCAGCAGACGACCATCCGGGCTCAGAATAAGAAAATAGCTGCCCTCAACGTCAGGTTGGAAGCCCTGATGGCTGCGCTGAAAAGCCGTAAACCCTTAAACTGAGGATCATGAAACGATTCATACAGCAAAGCAGGCTGGCATTGGCCCTGCTGATCTTCCCCGCTGCCATTGCACACGCCCAGTTTACGATCCAAAACGGCGCCGTTATCAGTATGAATGGGAATGCCGTCATTACGCTGCAGGACATCGACCTGATCATCGACGGCATCGTCAGTCAGCAGGCCGGCGACGGATCCTGGTTCTTTACAGGTTCGGGTGACAACAGCATTACCGGCAGCAGCTGTCCCTTTTTTGATAAGCTGTACATGGCAAAAACGGGTTCGGCAAAGGTCACCTTGCTGCAAAATATTTCGATTGCCGGCAGCATCGACTTCAATTCAGGGCTGATATATCTGAACAATAACCATATTCTTCTCCAGCCCGGGGCGATGCTCAACGGCGAAAATGGATCCAGCCGGATAGTGAGCGCCAATGGCGGGTATGTAGAGGCTATTGCTGTCCTGAACGCACCTGTTGCCGTCGATCCTGGTAACCTGGGGGTCTCTATCACATCTGCTCAAAATCTGGGCAGCACGGTCATCCGGCGGGGGCATGCTTCGCAGACCAGCTCCAGCGGAGCGGGGAGCTCCATTCTCCGGTACTACGATATCCTGCCTTCCAGCAATACCGCGTTGAACGCCACCCTGCGGATCAATTATCTCGATGCCGAGCTGAATGGCCTGAACGAGAGCGCCCTGACGCTGTGGAAAAGTACCGATACGGTTCATTGGACCAATATGGGTTATACCGCCAGGGATGCGACGGCCAATTACGTAGAGGACTCGGGCATTGCCGACTTTTCGAGGTGGACCCTATCTGCCGTAAACAATCCCCTGCCGGTGCGGATCACTTCCCTTGAGGTCGAATGTCTTAACGGAGCTGCCCATATAACCTGGAAAACGGCGCAGGAGCAGAACAGCAGCCGGTTCGATGTAGAAAAAAGCACAGACGGCATTCAATGGCAGACCATCGGCCATCTTGCAGCCGCCGGCAACAGCTACCTGGAACGGGATTATTCCTATATGGACGTCAGCTCCGTTGCCGGCACAGCTTTCTACCGGGTAGTGGAGTTTGATCTTGACGGGTCGGCAACCTATAGTACCACCGCGTCTGCCAGTTGCGGGATCGCTGACAGCGATGCCAGTATTTATCCCAATCCCGTCAGGGACATCCTTTGGATCACGCTAAATGCGCCCGGGGCATCGCTCATGAAGATAGAAATATATGATGCCGCAGGAGCGAGGCGCCATACGCAAATAGCTGCTGTAAGCGAGGGCAATAACAGGATCGGCATCGATGTGAAAGCATTGTCCCCTGGACTATATTTTGTAGATATTCAATGGGAAAATGGACGGAGGACAAAGATTATGAAGATCGAAAAGATCTAATATGCTACAGCCTGGCTGTAATTAGTAAAGGCTGCCATCGGGCAGCCTTTTACGTTTAGAGTATTTAACTTGTTTTAATGTTGCCAGAATATTTTGGTCGTAGGGATGTTATTAGCCCCATTATTTGTTGCTGCATTATAATTGGCAGTGTTATACAATACTTCATTTACCGGGTAGTAAAACCTGTTTGATGGTTGTTGAGAAATATTAGAAGCATCATCGGGTACAAACTTTAATATAGGATATCCCGTTCTTCTAAGCTCAGACCAGCACTCATTGGGCTGAAATATATTGTAATTGATCCATTTCTGTAAACCTATTAACTCGTTTTGCTGAGCAATAGTTGTAGCATTAACCCAACTGATATTACTTCCATTAATATAATTTGAAATTGCAGCGGAAGTAGGCGCCGAATATGTATAACTACCATAAATCGGTTTAGTGTTATCACTTATTGAATAAAGCCAGCTATACCAATTGATAGAGTTGGTAATAGCAGCCGCATATGCCTGGCCTGCCAAACCCGGATTAGGAGTAATATTGGTATAATAATCGGCTATTAATAACTGTATTTCCTGAGATGTAATATACAGCACAGGCAGAAAACTGCTGTTTGAAAGGTAATAATTGTATCCGGCTATGATAGTTCCCTGCAGCAATGAACTTTGCGTGGCCCCGTCCAGGCTTTCGTCCAATCCAATAAAAGTTCCGGGCGATCCTGAGCCGGGTTGGAATAATAAATTCAATCTTGGGTCATTATTATTAACCAGGGTATCGATCATCACTTTTGTAGCACGATCGCCATAACCCCAGCCGAACAGTCCAGTGTACAGACTGGAAGTAAAGGCAACTTTGCTGGATGGAGGGCTCAGATAAATACCATCCTGGTAACCGTCAGATGCGCTGCCAAATACACCGGCTGCCGTGCTGCCACCATTACAAATAGGATATGTTGCAGGATCAGCCAGAATAGATGCGATTTCCGTATTGGCCCTTGAGCTAAATTGTGATGTGCCGGAAACACGCATTAGCATTTTTATTCTTAAAGAATTACAATACTTCTGCCATTTAAGAATGCTCCCCTGATTAATAAAGTCCTGATTTTTAAAAATAGTAGCAATAGTAGATGTTAATGCATTGGATGCGGATAAATTATTTAATTCAGCAGCATGGGCTTTTAAGCTATCCAGCATTGTTTCATAAATATCCGTAGCCTTATCATACGATGCATAAGATGCGGCAATATTCCCTTCATTGGTAGTTATCAGCCCGGCCCTGGTCCATGGAATATCGCCGTAAGTATCAACCATTTTTTGCGTTTGATCGTAAAAATGGATATCGGCAGTGATCTTAAAAATCCTGTATAGATCCTGTGTGGCAGCCGGTTCACCGGCATATACAGATAGAAAATTTTTGTACTGAGATAAGAAGTTGTAGTAATTAGTCCATTTGTCATCGACACTGGCGTACTGGAATATAGGCTCGTACCTGTGAGCAATATTCTCATAAGCAGTCACCTGGGTGAAATTCAGCGCGGTAGTTTGCCATTCACTAAAGTAAGGAGTGTATTGGAAGGATTCATAATTGAATGATGCGTAGTTGAATCCTGTCCACTGCTTCTCCACGGTGGTAGTACTTGTACTTGCAGGATTTTGATAATAATCACCAAACTTATTTTTACTACAGGCAGCAAAAACAAGCATAAGAAGAATTATGTGATATAATAATATTCTTTTCATAATTATTTCTTTTTAACTGTATAAGATTAACTTAGTTAACTAAGTTAAAAATTGGCTCTTAGCATTACTCCATAGGAACGGGATGACGGATTGGTATTACCCAAATTACTTGTCGGGCTGCCATTTTGGAAACCGTAACCGCTGGCAGAAGTAAATTGCTCAGCATCTGCATCTTTGATTGTTCTGTATATATAAAACAGGTTTCTTCCAAATACCGAAAGACTCAAATTGGTTGCATGTATTTTGGTAAGGATGGGAGTAGGTAAAGTATAAGAAAAAGCAATCTCACGGAATTTAAAATATGTATTTGTAGCAACATAAAGATATTCCAGATCGCCTTGTGTTGGTCCCACACTTGATAAACTGGCATCACCGGAATTGAATTCCGTACGATAAAAATACGGGGATGACACCACTACGGTATTAGGCGTTCCGTCCAATTGTACTCCTTTTAAAAGGATCCCATTATGATAAACAGTTTGTCCCTGAGGGCCGATGCCGGCATTGGTTTGAACACCCTGAACAGCGCCATTATTAACTGTCTGATAATAGGAGATCCCGCCGTGTGCTGCATCCATGGCGTATAAGGTGTTTTTTGTATAACCCAGGGCCGTCAGCCATTGTAAGGCTGTTGTTGATTCAGATCCGCCAATTTTAAAATCAACTGAAAAATTTAAACCAAAATTTTTATACTTGAGAGCATTCCTTATGCCTCCTACTGCTTTTTCCTGTGAATTGCCTACATTTTGTAATTGCTGATAATTCAGCAAATAAAGTCCATTGGCATTTATAGTATTCTGTCCCTTGGTTTGATAAATTGTAGGGGCCCAATAATCACCCAACGGCCTGCCCACTTTGGCTTTATAGGCCACTTCGCCGTCAAAAGTGCCTAATAACATTTCCGATTGACCAGAAGCTAAACTTAATAATTTGTTGGTATTGTGCGTAACATTCAGGATGACTGTCCATGTGAAATTCTTTGTTCGAACAGGTGTTGCGGTCAAATTTACTTCGATGCCGGCGTTACTTAACGAACCTGCATTTTGAAGTATGCTTGTGGCGCCCGTTGTGTAAGGAAGGGTCAAATTTGTGATTTGGCCGGTAATCTTATTGTAATAGTAAGTAATGTCAAAACCCAATCGGTTCTTCCACACCTGGCCTTCTACGCCGGCCTCCGCTTCATGCCGCCTTTCAGGTTTGATATTTACATTACCGTAAGGACCTGTATTTACTGTTGTATAAGGATACCCCCCGACGCTTGCCAGACCATAAGACACATTTGAAATATATTGCCCGGGATAGTTACCCACCATCCCATAAGAGGCGCGAACTTTTAAATAATTAATTGTTTCGGGTAATTTAAAAGCATCGGATAGTATATAAGATACGTTTACTGCAGGATAATAAAAAGTATTGTTGCCGGGCGGCATGGTTGATGTTCTGTCTTGCCTTAACGTTCCTTCTGCATATAAATAGTTCTTATAACTTACGTTTACAATCCCAAACAAAGCATCTTTTAATAAATAGCCTTGTGCTGAACTTGCAGCAAGAGGGTTTATGGTAGCAGACAGATCAAACTTGTTTTCAACACTTAAACCTCCGCTGGTGCTAATACTATTGTTTAATGTTTTTTCATAATTAACAGTATAACCTGCAGAAGCATTAAGATTGATATTTTTTGTCAGATTCCTGGTATAATTCAATCTTGCATCGCCATAGTATATTTCGTCATTAAGTGTGCCTACGATATAAGCGCCGGAATTGCCAAGCGCCAGGGGCAATGAGCTTCTTTGCTTCTGATAGGTTAGCGTATTCGTAATATCCGTTGAAGCCCTTACAGTAAAGTTGAGATCTTTATTTAGTTTCAGATCTACTTTTAATATTCCGTTTATTCTGTTTTCATTTTCATCTTCATTATTGGCTAACCTGTCCCACACATAATCCAACGTATTGGTTTTAAGATTGCCGAACCAGATATTTTCATCGGGGGTTAAGCTATTGGTAGTTTTCCCTGTTACATATTTGTAACCCAAACTTGTTTGGTATTCATTTCTATACCACTTCCCATTATCTGCAGGGCCTAACGCACCACCAAAGGACAGCAGCAGATTGCCTGTACCGGTAGGACGGTTATGGATATGCCAGTTGAAATAATTAATGATAGTTTGAACGGTCAGGCTGGGAGTCAACCGAAAAGTATTGTTTAAGCTAAAATTATGTTTGTCGTTACGGGAGGTTATACTTAGCCCTTCCGTATGAGCATAAGTATAGGAAAACCTTGTAGTGGTCTTGTCGGTATTATTTGTAAAAGCAATATTAGTAGTGTGGTTATGTGCAGTTTGCCACAAATCGGCGTATCCATTTTTTTGGGGAAGATAAGGCCTTACCTGATGATCCCAATAAAGTGTAGGTTTACCATCATAAACAGGGCCGAAATAAAGATTAGGAGTTGTACTGCCGGCCGACCCGATTGAATTTACTAAACTGCGATAGGCTTGCCCATTGTACGTTATGTGATCCCAACCTGCTGAGTCTAAACCATTTTCGTTTGGAGCATTAATATTACCCGTGTGTAAGGTTGAATAATCAATCGTATGTCCCGGCCCTCTCACTGTCTGAAACTGCGGCATATAGGCAATATGATCTTCGTCGTAATAGGTATTGAACTCAGTAGTAAATCCTTTTTTTCCTTTACCCGATTTTGTGGTTATTAAAATAACTCCGTTGGAAGCCTCGGAACCATATAGGGCAGCGGCAGCGGCTCCCTTTAAAACAGTAACACTCTCAACATCTTCCGGGTTGATTTCAGCAATACCATTATTGCCGATGCGACCATTATTCGAGTTGAAGTCGCCATTTCTTGCGGGCACCCCATCAATAATCAATAGTGGCTGCTGTTGATAATTGATAGAAGAAGCTCCGCGGATAATAACATTTACACCACTTGTTGCACCACCAGGCGCAGCACTGATCTTTACGCCTGGAATATCTCCATAAAGAGCCGTAACCACATTGGGAGTTCCGGCTTCACCTATTACATCTGATTTTATGGTGCTGGTGGCATAACCCAAAGCTCTTTTTTCCTTACTAATGCCCAAAGCCGTCACTACCACATCCTCTAATACTTTATTGCCAGGCTGCAATTGTATGTTAATGGTTTCGTCTTTGTCTATTACCATTTCCATGGGCTGGTAACCTACATGCGAAATTACGATGGTCGAGTGAGCAGGTATTTTTAGTGAGAATTCTCCGTTTGCATTGGAAGTGGTGCCTAAACCTGTTCCTTTAATTTTGATGCTGGCTCCTACCAATGGCGAATTTTTTTCGTCCGTAACCAGTCCCTTCACTATTATATCAACCAATGAAAAGCCTGCAGAAGATATGACCACCAGGTTATTGTTCATTATTTTGTATTTGAGCAAAGTGTTCAGGAACGCCTTGTCAAGCACTTCTTCAATAGATGCGTCGGACATCTGTATATCCACTTTTTTGTGTTGGGGTATGGCTGCATCGTAATACAAAAAGTGGTAATCGGTTTTTTTCTCGATCATAGAGAAAAGTTTTTTCAACTCTATGTTCTTTACCGAAAGGTCAATTTTCTCTTGTGCGAAACCATTTGCATAAGTCTGTATGCAGGCTGCCAATATTAGAAAAGTAGAAATTTTCATGGTAAGAAAAAGGCGTTTCAGTTCTGGTGATGTCGCTAAAATGTTTAGCGTAGCAGTTTTGTTCTTTTTCATACATTTGTAATGCTTATTGATAAAAAATGAGAATCCGCCTAATCTTCCAAATTTGCACGGGTTCTTGTTTTGGTCGTAAGTGTCAGGGAGGTGTTAGCGCACCTCCTTTTTCTTGTAAATGTTTTTTTATTTTTTCATGCAGACTATTTTTTTGTTTGATTAATATTATTTGAATCACTCAGGGCAAGAAATAGCTGTGTTGGTTGTCAGTGATAGAGAAATAATACTAAAACTGTTATTTGATGTAAAGTATTACCACATTATTATCCATACTGATCTCAAATGGGTAAGTAGCTTGTAATGCATTCAGCGCCTGGCGAAGCGTCTCATTGCTGAAAACCCCGGTAAATCTTAAATCCTTCAGGCGGTTGTCTTTTATTTCTATAGCTGCACCATACCATCGCTGCATTTTCCCGACAATTGCCGATAAAGGCTCGCTGTTAAACACCAGCTTATTTTGTAACCAGGCCACTTCTGGAATTAGATTGCTGCCGGGCTCTGGCTGCAGTTTGTCGATGCTGTAGATATTATTATCATGAGCACTTCCGCTTAATGTTTTTTTCCCTGATGTGGGTTGCAGCATTTCATTATCAGCAGAAGCAGAAATATTTATTTTTTCACTGGGCTTTAAAACGAACTTCCTTTTCGGGTCTGCTTTGGAAGACACTTCAACCACCCCTCTCAGCAAAGAGGTTTCGACATTTTTATCTTCCGGGTAGGCTTTTACATTAAATGTCGTTCCTTTTACTGTTATATTGATTGATTTTGCGTGGACAATAAACGGCACATGCCTGTTATGCGTAACATCGAAAAACGCTTCACCGATGAGCACAACTTCCCGTTTATTATTCTTCCCGAAATTTTCCTCGTAACTGATATGGCTGTTCCCATTCAGCCACACTTGCGTTCCATCAGGCAATACCTGTTTTGTTTTTGATGGATGAGAAGGAATATTTTGATCTGATAATTGAACAGGATTAGCGCTGGAAGATAGTGTCGAACTGGCGTGTTTTTGATAAAGCAGCCATGCTGTAGAAAAAATGACAACAAACAATATTGAAAAAAGGACCACTTTAGGCCACCGAAAATGGCTAATTAAAGAATGGCGGCGAGGTGGCAAAACATCTGAAGGCGCATCATCAAATTCTTCGGGATGCAAATTTTGCATTAACCCGATATGCTTTTGCCATGCAAAGGCTTCTTCTTCCCCGGATGTCCCGGAATCAGGCTTTTTGGAAAGGTAAGAGGTTACTATATCGATCCTATACGCATCTTCGGGCAGATTCATCAGCAATTGTTCCAGTTCACGCAATTCGTCCATAGAGGCTTCGCCATCCATCTTTCTTGATAATAACTCCCAAATGCGATTTGCGTGCATACCGATAGTTTCCTTATATAAGGAGCCATTTTTCGGTACCTTCCCCTAAAAGAAATTGATTTTTTTAAATTATTGGTTATCAGGGTTAACCGAATGCTTACTTTAGCACAAAGTTGATGGACTGGCAAATTTTCCTGGTAGCAATGGTCATTTGGGCATCAATGGTTTTTATGGAGATCTGTAATATATCGGCCACTTCTTTATACCTGAGACCGTCTTCCCTGATTAATTTATAGATTATTTTGCAACGTGGCGGCAATTTTTGAATTGCAGTGTGTATGGCTGCAGCCAGTTCAGCGGAAATACATAGTTCTTCGGGGTTGGCATACCCACAAGTTAATGGAATGTCAACGGCAAGGTCGTCAAGACTTATGAGCTGGTCCCGGTTATTTCTGGTACGGTGTCTGATAGACAGATTTTTAACTGCCACATACAAATACACTTTCAGATTTTCAATTTCAAGGAGGCGCGTTCTATTTTTCCAAAGGTTGACAAACGCATCCGAAACAATTTCTTCAGCAACTTCATTCGATCCTACAAATGAATAAGCAAAGCGGTTCAGGTCTTTATAAAAAACCCAAAAAAGTCTTTTATAAGCGTCATGATCGCCGAAAACAGCAATTCGCTCAAGCAGAAGTTGTAGTTGAATCTGATCTATCATGTTAAACCAAAAGATCTTTCATCTTTAGCATTGGTTCTATTAAACTAGCCAAATATTTCAAAATAAAAAAAATAATAATTCGTCACCGCACCAACACCACCGTCCCCTTCCTGCTCTCTGCCTTCTTTGTCAACGGGTTGTCGAAGACAATCTCCCATACATACACCCCTGCCGACTGCGCATGGCCGTTAAAGGATCCATCCCAACCTGCTGCAACATTGGTTGTATAGAACACCCGCGCCCCCTGGCGATTATAAACCGCCAGGTAGTGCAATGTCACTGGAAAAACGGCAGGCACCCGGAAGATATCATTCCTCCCATTCCCGTTAGGCGTAAATGCTCCCGGCATCTGTAATGGATAATACACGTCCACCCGCTCCATCGCGGAAGCGTGGCATCCTTCCGCCGTAGTCACTGTCAGCTGGTACAAGGTCGTCCCCACCGGCGCTGCCCAGGGCTCGGCAGCAGATGCGTCGGATAACCCTGCAGCAGGACTCCAGGAGAGCCCAACCACATCGCTGCTGACCAACGGCGTCAACCGGACCGTCGACCCGCCTGCGATGACAACAGCCGAATCCAATCGCACCACCGGCAAAGGATAGACAGTCATCGCCACAGGCTGAGACGCACTTACGGGCTGGCTGCAGGTGAGGCTGCCGGTCATGATACAATCGACAATATCCCCATTTTTGAACCTGGCACTGCTGTACGCCGGTCCTTCACCCCCGACAGTCACTCCATTCACTTCCCACTGATACACCGGATCGCCCCCGCCATTATCCGGCACGGCCACAAACTGCACAAGACTGTCCTTGCAGACGGCAGTCGCCGAAGCTTCGATGCTAACGCTCTGCACAGGCACAGCTATCACCGGTAAAGCCAGTGTATTGGACGCCACCACAGGATTCACCACACAAGCTGCATTACTGGTCATCACGCATTGCACCGCGTCTCCGCCAAGCAGTGCCGAAGTGGTAAATCCCGGCGAATCCGTACCGGCAGGCAATCCGTTGACGAGCCATTGGTACGCTGGCTGCCCACCCCCATCAGCAGGCGAGGCCGTAAACGTCATGGGAAGTCCCTGGCAGATAGTGCCTAATGAAGCTGCGATCGATACTGCCGGCAACGGTTTTCGGATGACATTGACCTCTATCGGCCTGGAGGCCACCTCGCAGGAGGCAATCCCTATATTCCCCGCCTGCGCGACAAGAAGCCGGTAAAAATAGACACCTGCTGCGGTAGGATTCCTCACCAGTGTATTACCGGTCACCCCCGCCACAGCCGACCAGTTCGTGCCGCTGTCGGTACTCACCTGCCATTGCACCTGCTGGGAAGGATAACAGCTCTCCACGACGCTATTGAAGGTCATAACCTGTTGCGCATAGTCGCATACCGTAATACTATCCTCCGGATACCCGGCCACGCTCAGCTGCACCGACGACCCTGCCGTCCGGAAAGTAATATCGTCAAGCGCCAGGTCGTTGCCGATGCCCCCTGGCGCATTATTGGTCATCCTCAGCACCACCGAAGAGATGCCGGGGGGTGTAGTGAAATAAAAAGCATATTGAACCCAGGTTGGGGACGCCGCCGCCGGGATATCACCGGTGTTATAGGATTGTAGCACCGTGCCATCGGTCTTCTCTATGCGGAAGGTGATATTGGGCTTTATCTCGTTTGTGGGGATCACCATGTTCATGATCCACGCGGCAAACTGGTAACTCGTGCCGCCGCAAAGACCGTCCACCCTTTGAACGTAAAAATCACTGGGTTGATAAGAAGCATTGACCAGCATGAAATACCCCGCCTGGTTGCCGGTGTGGTCCTGCCCTATGTCCCACCACGTCGGGCCAAAACAGCCGCTGGTATGACTGACGATCGCGTAATACCCGTCGCTGGGACAATCTGCTGCCTGATAGGTCATGTTGGTTATCCCCGGCGCCAACGCCGGACCCGGCGCCTGCCCTTGCCCAAACGTAATGTTTATGATTGGATCGCCCAGGCCGCCCGTACAGGTCTGACCAAGGGCCCGGCAAGTCGTCAGTAAAAGACAAAAAAGTAGTGTAGTTCTCATAACAAGCAGCAGTCCGACAATGTACGAAACCTATCGAAGAATAGCAACAAGTGGTTGGGGTACAAATTTTGCATACCGTAATATTTTAAACCTTATTATGAATCATCAGTTACCCTTCACCGCTATCATGCGGTCCCTTCTATTGTCTACATTTCTGTTCCCCTTTGCTCCATCGCCTTTTTTCACGCTGCACGCTGGTGCGCAGGGCATCGTCTTTACCGGCATTTCGCCCGTCCAAAGCACGGTGGCAAAATGGGATAAGTTTGAAGCGGCGATCACCCTCACTGCCAATTACACCAACCCATTCAATTACAGCGACATTGACGTGCAGGCCGTCTTTACATCACCCACCGGTGTGCAACACACGGTAGACGCATTCTGGATGCAGGATTATGTTGACAGCCTCGGTAATCTGTCGCCTGTAGGAACGCCGGGCTTTCGCGTCCGGTTTACGCCGGATGAGATCGGTCAATGGTCTTATGTGCTGAAAGGTTACCTGAATTGGAATGCTGCCGGCACCAGCAACACCAATTTCTTTACCTGTTCGGGCACTTCGTCTATCAGTAAAGGCTATATCCGTAAAGCAAATTCCCGGTATCTGAAATGGGACAACGGCGATCAGTATATCCCGGTGGGGGAGAACCTCGCTTTTCCATACGGGGACGTAATTCAGTCTTATAATGGGTTCCTTACCAAGCTGAAGCCTACCGGCGTCAACTACATTCGTGTCTGGATGGCTACCTGGGGTGTTGCGCTGGAGTGGACCAATACCGACAAAGTGAACGGATTCAATGGACTGGAGCAATATAAGCAAACGGCTGCCTGGCAGCTGGACTCCCTGCTGAACCGGGGGCTGACGGATGGCTATGCGCTCATGCTTTGTATCAACTATCACAACCAGTTCCTAACGGACACCTCAAGAGGACCGGAGTGGGACGCAAACCCTTATAACAGCATAATGGGCGGCCCCTGCGCCATGCCCGGCGATTTCTTTAGCAATACGGAGGCTAAGAATATTTTTAAGAACCGGCTGCGCTACATGATGGCGCGCTGGGGCTACGCCGGTACTCTTGAAAGCTGGGAGCTATTTAATGAAGTGGACAACGTGGATAGCTTTAAGAACATCAAAAATGACGTGGACCAGTGGCATGATGAAATGGCCGCTTATATGCATTCGATCGACCCTAACCATCTTGTCACCACTTCCTTTGGCGCCGATACATCCGGCAAAGGCACCTGGGCCAGCCCAAATATCGACTTCGCGCAATCGCACAAGTACACGACTGATGTGCGCCTGCCTCGTATACTTGCCAATCTGGACCGGCAGCGGGTAGACAGTTTCGGTAAGCCCGGCTTCAATGGCGAGTTCGGCCTGAGCATTTCAGGCGATACGGAACCCGTGAGCGACCCCACCGGCATTACAGTGCACAACTGTCTTTGGTCTACGCTGCTGAGCGGCGGCATGGGCAGCGCGGCACCGTGGGAATGGGATAGGTGGATAGACGTGGACAACCTATACCCGCAGTTTTCGGCCCCGGCAGCTTTTAAGGATGTAGTGCCGTTTGTGGCCGGCAATGACCAGCCGGTAAAAGCGGCTTACCTGAATACGCCACCGGCCGACCTGACCGTTGTTCCCCAGCAGAACTGGCCGGACCCGAAGTTACAAGCACCTCCGGCTGTGCTTGATTTTACGGTAGACAACGAAGGCGAGCTCACGCCGGACATCAGCAACCTGAATTTTTTTCTGTGGGGAATGGGCGCCCACCAGGATTACCGTCGTCCGCCCACCTTTCACATCACTTACCTGCGGGACGGCAGCTTTATAGTAAATACCGCCAGCGGACCAATGGGCTCGGAGGCGCGCATCAGCATATATGTTGACGGCTCGCTGGTGCTGGACCAGCCTTCGCAGGGGAGTGCTACCTATACGGTCTCCATTACAGCCGGACCTCATGCCATCAAGGTAGACAACCTCGGCTCTGATTGGACCATGGTATCTCAATATCAGTTCCTCAATGCCGTGGGCCCGCTTCATATGTACACGCTGCAGGGCACGGGCAGCACACAGGCAGCAGGATATGTGCTGGACCGTCTTTACACTTTCAATTACTTTAGCAGCAACAGCGGCAATCCGCCCCCGGTAGTACCAGCCGGCGCCATCGTCAACATGCCCAACATGCAGAATGGCGCATATACGCTCAACTTTTATACAACTGCCGCCGCTGCCTCAAAACCATCTACACAGCCCATCGAAACCCGCACCGCCACGGCAGTGAACGGCACGCTCACTTTCAGCCTGCCTGCGATCCCATGGGATGCCGCCTTCACGGCTACAAGCGGCACATCACCTGCAACCCTCACTACCACCGTAACAGCAGTACCGGCGGCCGGTTGGGGCATGGCGCCTGCGGCCAACTTTGTAGTGAGCAATTCCGGCATTACGCCCGATACGGGCACCCTCGGCATGTTCTTGTACGGCAGCCTTACCAATTTACAATACCGGAACCCGCCGACATTTGTGGTGAACTATACACAAACAGGCTTTTTCCAGGTAACAACGGCTGCGTCCATATCGCAAGGGTTCCCGCATGTAACGGTATTTCTGGATGGTGTGAACGTGTTTGATCAGGCAGCTTCCGTTAGTACAACCTACGCCGTTAATATTCCTGCCGGCCTCCACAGTATTATGGTGGATAACCTCGGCGGGGACTGGGTGCAGGTGGATCATTACACTTTTGTGCCCACCAATACTTTGTCCCGGGCACTCATTCCAAATGACAGCGCCATTTCCGCGGCGTTTTATCCAAACCCCAACAGGGGATTGGGCTACCTGGATATCAGTTCGCCTCATGGTGACGGGCATGTTACCGTGTACCTGCAGGATATGAATGGGAATATTGTTTACCAGGCTTTTGAGCAGTTGTCGGGAACCGGTAAAACCAGGTTGATGTTAAACCTCAAAACACTGGCATCGGGTATTTATACTGTAAACATCCGGTTCAATACCGGGGAACTGATCAGTAAAAAAGTAGTGATCGTAAAATAGCCAATTTCGAGCTACACAATTACTGCTCCTTTACGACTTCGAAGTCCCACCGCCGTGCTCCTTCGCGAACGGCCCATCCGGGTGCAGCGGTGAAGGTCTTTCTTTGGAGGGTTACCTGTTTGCGCCTGCACAGAAAGACAAGCAATAGCCAGCAAGGTTAGCAGTGTGGTTTGGCGAACAATCATCGGATAGGTCGGGGTTTGTCCAAATGTGATGCATTTTTTTCAATCGATTGATAATTTATTGGGAGATTTTTATTAAAAATCGTATTCACTAAGTGATTTCTCTTATTATTTCCAATAGAATGACAGGGTTCCAGAAAAAAACAAAAATGACTTACTCAAAGCCGATCGACTTTCATGGCCGATTTAAGGTTGATTATGGAATTAAGAGATTGATTTTATTTTATTTCAACTCATGAAATGAAGCCTAATCTGTTTAACAATTCCTGATTCAACGCAATCTGGTATAGTTCACTTGAATGTCGGATACCCCGATCCAAGACATTTCTTTTCCAAATAGGGGTAAATTGCACCCTTCTTGTCTTATCTTAAACGACCAGGGGACTCTCCTGGCCGTAAGGTCTCTCTTAATTTGAGGCAATCACTAAAATCCGGCCATTGGTAACAGGAGATGGAAGTCACGCAACAAAATTCTAACCAGCAGCTTAACAATGCAGGTGCCAAGGAATTAGAGCAATTGTTCACAACCCATTTCGCGGGTTTATATACTTATGCCTATACCATTCTAAAAGACAGCCACCTCGCAGAAGAGATGGTTCAGGAAGTATTCGTCAAACTCTATGAACGGGCGCAGCATATCAGGATTACAACTTCCCTCGAATCCTATCTCTATCGATCGGTATACAACGAAAGTCTCAATCATCAGAAACATCAGAAAGCAAAAGCAAACTACAGGAAATTTATATTGCACCGGCAAAACCCCGCGGCGCCTCTACCCGATGCCAGTAATTACCTGGAACTGGAGGCCAAACTCCAGCTTGCCCTGGAAGAACTACCCGAGCAATGCCGCACCATTTTTCAGCTAAGCCGGTTCGAAGAGCTCAAGTACCGGGAGATAGCAGAGAGACTGGGACTTTCGATAAAAACAGTGGAGAACCAACTGAGCAAGGCCCTGAGAATAATGCGCAAAAGGCTGAAAGGATTTATTGTGGTCGGGATCTTATTATTGATGAATCATCCAACACCATAAAAGTGAAATTGATATTCAACCAATACACGAACATCCTCCTGGTGAAATACCTCCTGGGAGAAACGACGCCGGAGGAGAGCGAAGAGGTGAGACGGTGGATAGCTGCCGACCCGGGCCATAAAAGTTATGCCGACGATTTGCAAAAGATATGGAAAGAGAGCCGGCGATTGGCGCCGCCTGAGCCGGTAGACGCTTTTGCAGCCTGGCAGCGGTTCGAGCAAAGCGGAAAGATCCCCGTCACAGCAGGCAACGGAACAAAACAGGTCAGGATTGAAAAGCTCAAAAAAATATACCCGTGGCGGGCTGTGGCCGCAGCCGTCTTGCTGCTGGCAGCAGGCATCTGCAGCTGGTGGACCCTGACAAGAAAGGAAACCGGTAAAGAAGAAGTTGCGGCACTGTCCATAAAGAGCCAGTCCACCGTCCGAACCGATATCCTACCCGACGGAAGCCGGGTGACCTTAAATAAATTCTCTTCCCTGGTCCTGCCCGGAAAATGGGGCCGGGCTAGCCGGGTAGCAAGACTCACCGGAGAGGCCTTTTTCCAGGTGGTTCATGAGCCGAGCCGGCCATTTACCGTCGAGATCGGCAGCGTAATCATTCGGGATGCCGGAACTTCTTTCAATGTAAGATCGGTGAATGGGACAACGGTGGTGATCGTAGAAGACGGCGCTATTGTCGTCACTGACAGCGCACTCTCCGTCAAGGCCGCCGCTGGGGAGAAAGTCGTCATAACTGCCGGCCACGGGGGGATCACCAAGACCACCGCCGGCGACAAACTATATCAATATTACCGCACTAAAAAGTTTGTCTGTCACAAGACCCCCCTCCCGGAATTCGTGGCGGCTCTTAACGAGGCTTATGGAGTCAGGGTCGTCCTCCACGGTGATGCCTTTCGCAATCTTCTACTGACGACCACTTTCGATAATGATGACCTCAATAGTATCCTGTCGGTAGTCACCAGGACCTTCGGCCTCGTTGCAGAAAGAAAAGGAAACCTGATCATTCTGAAACAATCCTGACGAATGAGCCACCACTCATCCATAGCCGTTTTTCGACTGTTATTGATCGCCTGCATGGCAGTGGCCATCGCTCCACCTGGTGCGAATGCCCAACAGCTGGGCAAGCTTATCTCCCTGGACGTGCGGAATATGCCGCTGGCACAAGTGTTGGATACGATAGCCAGCCGTGGTCACTTCGAATTTTCCTACAATAGTAGCATCATTTCGGAGGATAGTATGGTGACCGTTATGGTTAGCGTCGTACCAGTAAGAACCGTCCTTGATATCGTCCTTGGGACGGGATACGTTTATTTAGAACAGGGGAAGCACCTCATCATCCTCAGGCCTGCGACAGGGCAGCCGCCAATAGAGCGCATCTATCAGGTCTCGGGCTATGTATTGAACGCACAAACCGGCGAAGGGCTGGACAATGTCAGTGTTTTTGTAAAGACCCAACTCGAGGCCACACTTACCAATAAGCAGGGGTTCTTCCGATTGAGCCTCGGGTCAAAAGACCCATACCCCGTGATAACGGTCAGTAAAGCCTGGTACCGGGACACCAGCGTATTGATCTATCCGGGGTATGATCAACAACTAAGTATCAAACTCTCCCCCGTAAAGCCCGATGAACTGCCGCCGGCATACCTGTCCTATTCCACCCTGGAGCACACCTGGTGGGCACGCATCCTCCTGTCCTCCAGGCAGCGCATTCAAAGTCTGAACCTGGCGCATTTCTTTACCCGTGGAAATGCCCAATTGAGTCTGTTGCCTTTCCTGGGCACGAACGGCAGAATGAGCGGCCAGGTGATGAACAAATTTTCATTGAATCTTATCGGCGGATACACGGCCGGGCTCAACGGATTCGAACTGGGGACGGTCTTCAATATCGACAAGCGGGACGTCCGGTCCATCCAGATGGCCGGGCTGTTGAACCTCGTGGGTGGGAAAATGTCAGGCGTTCAGATAGCAGGCTACCAAAATATCTGTAAAGACACGGTACGAGGCCTGCAGATCAGCGGCGTATTCAATAACGCGCGGTTCTTAAAGGGTGTGCAGATCGGCCTCTTTAATGAAGCCGATTCCTCCACCGGATATAGCATCGGGCTCATTAGCGTCGTCAAACATGGCGGCATACGCCAGTTTGCCCTGGGGGTGCGCGAAGTCACCGGCATCAGCCTGGAATATATTCAGGGGAACAAGAACCTGAATAGCCTCCTCCTTGTCGGATACAACCCCTGGTCGACACAAAAGCCAATTTCTTTTGGCTATGGGATAGGAAGAGACTTTCCCTTCCGGGGGCCATGGGGGCTGTATACCCGGTTGACGGGTGAAGCATTGTACAATTCACATTTTTCTAAATTAGGAGCGCTTTACCGCCTCCACCCCGAACTCGAATATAAAGTTTCGAAAAAGATCAGCTTTTTCGCCGGCCCCACATTTGCACTATATGTGGCTTCAGCGTATAGCCCTTCGGGTACGACATGGCCGCCTGGTTGGGCAAAAGGGCCCTTGTCCGGGATTTGGGGTGGAACTAAAACTGTCTGGCTGGGTTTCAGCACGGGTATCCTGTTCTTGTAGTTTTTCATAGGGGGAAAATAAGGGGTTCTTGTCTTATTCAGGCAAACATCCACCGCCATGAAATCAGGACTATTTATCTTATTGATCACTGGAGTTTCATTACATTCTTATGCCCAGAGCAGGTACACCGTCAACGGTACCATAAGAGACCGCAGGAGCGGCGAGCCCATGATCCATGCATCCATTACGGTAGAAGGACATAATAAGGGAGGCATCAGCAACCAATATGGCTTCTATTCCATCACCCTCCCTGAAGGAGACTATGTTCTTGTGTTCTCGACAGTGGGAATGCAACCGTTAAAAGATACGATCCGGTTGCATAAGGATATGACACTCGATATCGCACTCGACGACAGCGTCGCAGGCGAGTTGAAGGAAGTGATCGTAAGCGCCTATGACAAAGACAATAAATTGCAGGGCGCCCAGATGGGAACAGACAGGCTGTCCATGACGACAATCCGGAACGTGCCCGTATTTCTTGGCGAGACCGATGTCCTGAAAACGATCCAGTTACTCCCCGGCGTGTCTTCGGCGGGGGAAGGGAATACCGGCTTCTATGTTCGGGGCGGCGGACCGGATCAAAATCTCATCCTGTTGGATGGGACAACGGTCTACAATCCCTCCCACCTCCTTGGGTTATTTTCCACGTTTAATTCGGACGCCATAAAAGATGTTTCTGTATATAAGGGAGCGATGCCACCCCAGTACGGAGGCCGCCTGTCTTCCATAGAGGATGTCCGGATGAATGAAGGGAATAATCAGGCTTTTCACGGGCGAGGCGGGGAGGGGCTACTGACGATCAGTGGTGAAGTGGAGGGACCTATACAAAAGGGGCAATCGTCGTTTGTCGTGGCAGGCAGGGCAACGAAGTTGAATCAAATACTGTCCAACAGCGACGATACCACCATCAATAGAGACAGGATAGGATTTTATGATCTCAATGCCAAGTTCAATTTCCGCCTGGGTAGCAGGGATCAATTATATGGAGCTGGGTATCTCGGACAGGATGATCTGAGCATCTATAAGACATTCGGATTGAATTGGGGCAATGGCGTTGCCTCGTTGCGATGGAATCATGTCTTTGGATCGAAACTTTTCACCAACACTGCTGTCGCTCTAAGCAACTATAATACTTCGATAACGGCCTATGTGAGCAACAGTTCTTTTGACATAAAGTCTGCATTGAACGATTACTCCTTACGACAGGATTGGGAATGGTATCCGGGTCCGGTGCATACCGTACGGTTTGGCATACAATCCATCTATCATGTCACCGCTCCAGCGAAGCTGGTAGCCTTGCCGGGTTCAGGTCTCAACGATTCCAGTTATGAAAGCCGGTATGGATGGGAGAGTTCCTTGTTTGCCGGAGACGATTGGAAAGCGACCAACCAGCTGACGATCTCCTATGGTGTAAGGCTCACCGCGTTCAAGGTTCTGGGGCCGGGGAAGTTCTATCACCTCGATGCGCATGGGAACGTTATGGACACCTTGAATTATGGAGGCGGTCAGTCCGTAAAACACTATATCAACCCCGAACCCCGGCTTGCTCTGGGTTACCAGCTGGATGACCGTTCCACGGTGAAAGCTGCTTATGCCCGGAATGTGCAAAATGTGCATTTACTGGCCAATTCAGCGCTCAGCGTGCCTACGGACAGGTGGGCACTGACCAATAATAATATCCGGCCTGAGATCGCCGATCAGGTCTCGCTTGGCTATTACCGGCAATCCAGTACCGGGAACTACTCCTGGAATGTGGAGACTTATTTCAAGACGATGCAGCATCAGATCGATTATCGCACCGGTGCCAACCTTGAACTCACTGATATAGTGGAGAGTGAGATATTATTTGGGATGGGTCGCGCCTATGGCGTGGAAGCCCAGCTGAAGAAAACGAAAGGCAAGCTGACAGGATGGGTGAGCTATACCTTGTCAAGATCCAAGTTGCAGATAAATGGTATCAACAATGATCAATGGTACAATGCCACTCCCGACCGTATCCATAATGCCGCGATAGTAGCCATCTATCAGCCAAACCCGGGTTGGACATTGTCGGCAGATTGGGTCTATTATACCGGCAGCCCCGTCAGCTATCCCAGTGGAAAATATACTGCTGATGGGCGGATCGTTTTTTATTATTCGGAACGCAATGGCTATCGGTTGCCGCCCTATCACCGGCTCGACCTGGGTGCCATCCGGCATTTCCCAAAGAAAAAATGGTACCAGTTGGAATTAGCCTTCGGAGTATACAATGCCTATGACCGGCTGAATGCCTACTTTATCAACTTTCGCCAGGACCCGCACGATGCTGCGGAGACCCAGGCCGTCCAGACTTCCCTTTTTGGTATTGTACCCTATTTTACCATCGCTGCAAAATTCTAATAATATGTCAAAGAAGATTTCTTGTATCCTCATTCTATGCATCGGGTCTCTGGCCTGCACCAAAGTGGTGAAATTGCCTCTGCATACCGCCCCAATGCAATATGTCATCGAAGGAAATATCACCGACCAGCCTGGTCCTTACCTGGTTCGGATATTTCAGACCACGGCATTCTATGACAGCAATAGCTTCAAGGGGATCACCGGAGCAACAGTACAAATATCGGACGACCAGGGGAATAAAGAGGTGCTGGTCGACAATGGAGGGGGAAATTATTATACCCGTCATCTCCAGGGTTTACCAGGGAATACTTATATGCTGAATGTACTCATCGGGACTGATACGTTTAGCGCGACCTCTACAATGCCACGACTCGTACCCCTGAACAGTCTTGCCATCGGGCAAATAGCGAATGCCGGAAAAAATGTATTGGTCGTAATGCCCGAATTCGTAAATCCTGCGGGTCCCGGTCTGGTCTACTACTTATTCAACCAGACCATCAATGGGGTACTGGACAAGACCCTGTATTATTGGAGCAGCCAGAATAGCGCGGGGCAAGCCAACAGTTTCGACCTGGAGCGCAGCGACCCGGATAGTACCCTTCACGTTGGTGACAGTATTCAGATCGAAATGCAATGCATCGATAAATCCATGTATACGTTCTGGTCGAGCCTGGATGCAGCGGCCACCGGCAATGGCGGCTCTTACCCCGGCAATCCCGTTACCAACCTGATGGAGGGTGCCCTAGGTTATTTCAGCGCCCATACTTCCCGGGTAAAGGGGAGGAGGGTCAATTGACCAGGATATTTTTTCCGCCGGCCGGGCCGCGTCAGCTGCATTGCGGTGCAGGTTTAGCCGGTCCAGCCGGCCTGTTTTGGGGTCCAGGAATTCGAGAGCGGCGTCTTCCCCGATCCCACAGGTTACCTCAAATAATTGTATACCTCTTGCCCGCAGTTACTTTAAAAATATAAAGGTTTGTCTCACGCTCCCTCATTGGTACATTCCTGCCATTTAATAATACTTTCACCTTTCTTTTGGTTCTTAACCGGCAGGTTTGCGTTATAGCGGCAACCAGGGTGGCATTACTTAATTGTTGTTTGTCCCACTGTATATCGATAGTATAACCTCCACGTCCCCTTAGGCCGGTAACGCTGCCTTTCGGCCATTCAGCCGGAAGAGCGGGCAGCAACGAAATTTCTCCCGAGTGACTTTGCATCAGCATCTCGGCAATACCGGCGGTAACGCCCTGTATCCCCTGGTTACCTTCAAAAGACGGAGTAATCCTGCTATCTTCAGCACGGGGGTGTATGCTGACATCGGTAAGCATAGGGACCAGGATTTTATAAGCCGCTTCCGGTTCTTCCAGCCGCGCGTGCTGATTGATCTTCCACGCACCCGACCAACCCCTGTTAATATCTCCCCTCCGCCGCAATACAACCCTTACTGCCTGCGCCAGTCCCGGAGTTTTACGTAAGGTTATCGCGTCATCAGGATATGAAGCGAACAAGTGGGATATATGGCGATGACCTGTATCATTTTCCTGGACATCCTCCATCCATTCCTGTAGCTGTCCGAATTTTCCAATTTTCAGCGGCGGTAATTTTTTACAGGCACTCTCCAGCTTATTACATAGGTCATGATCTTTGCCCAATATTTTTGCAGCTGAAATGGTGTGGCCAAACAGGTTTCGTAACAATTCATTGTCCATTGTCGATCCCATGGTAACAGCGCCTATTTTTCCATCATCCGTTAAAAAATTGTTTTCCGGACTAGTAGATGGACAAGTTACCAGGTAACCGGTGACTGAGTCAGTGATCAGATAATCCAAAAAAAAATCAGATGTACCTTTTAATAAGGGATAAATGCTTTCCAGGTATTTTTTATCAAGATTATATTGATAATGATCATAGAGCTGCTGCATTAACCAGGTGCCTCCCATTGGCCATATGGAAGCTTCGCGGTTGCGGTCGGTCGGTGCAGTATTAAACCATATATCTGTACCGTGATGAGCCACCCAGCCACGGCAATTATAAAGTTCGCTGGCAGTTCGCCTTCCCGCCTGCGCCAGCTCTTCGGTGAACAGCAACAGCGATTGGTTCAATCGCGCAAGGTTGGTGCTTTCCACCGGCCAGTAGCATTCCTGTAAATTAATATTAAGCGTCCATCTGCCCTGCCAGCGTCCTTCCATGTCATCAAGCCATATATTGTGGTTGTTAAAAGCCAACGTGCCCTCACGGGCGCCAGCCAGCATCAGATACCTGCCGTACTGAAAATATTGAACAATGTATAGGGGATCAGATGTGCCAGCTTTGATCCTTTCCATACGTTCGGTAGTATTAATCACCCCGGCGGCGCTGCCTCCAAGATCCAGCTTACAGCTTGCAAACAACGGCATATAATCTTTTAAATGCCGCCGTTCCAGCTCTTCATATTTATAATTCGCGGCTTTCGTAATGTATTTATCACAACGCTCCTTTTCGTCAGCCGAGACATCGTTCCAGCTTTTCCAGCTCGTGGCCCCCGCCAATAGCAGCGTTACCGAGTTAGCTTTACTTATTTTTATAATATCGCCCTCCCTGTCATAAGTGACAGTACCGCCCTCTACCATTGACTTCAGGCGCGCCGCCCATTTCAGCGCTGCCGGCACAGGGCAGACCGTATAGTCACCACCCGTTAACTGTGTATTCATTCCATTCATCACAAGGTCGCCATCCATTATTTTCGTTTGAGCTGAAGGCTGCAAGCTGCTAAAACCTGCTTTTATATCAATGCTGCCAGGCTTATCGGCAGTAAGATGCATGACTATAACCTGGTCGGGATAGCTGGCAAATATCTCACGCTTAAAGTTAACGCCGTTTTCCCTGTAGGTAATTGCCACCACCGCGCTATCCATGCTTAGCTTTCTTTTGTAATTGCTAACGGAGTCGTGACGGTCATCGTCAAAAAAAATAGTAAGTATTCCCATTGGCTGATAGTGCTGCACACTCGTGGGCATACTATTCAGTTTCATAGCTTCCTCATTGGCTTTGACGTAATTTTTCTCAAGGATAAGCTTTCTTACGTTGGCCAGAATTTGAGGGCCATTTAAATTATTAGGATCATAGGGACAGCCGGACCACAAAGTTTCATCATTAAAAACAATATCCTCCTCTCCCGTTTTCCCGCCTATCATAGCAGCGAACCGCCCGGTTGCAACCGGCAAGCCCTCCCAGTATTTAGTACCGGGCTTATCATACCACCAGCACATTTCATTCCCGTTCAGTTTTCCATGCTGGGCATGAGAGAACACCGCGTAGCCGATGAGAACCCATATCATAAAAACCCTTTTCATATAACCGACAAGTTATGATCCAGCTTAATAGTACTCCCGGGTTGAATGGCGAACGCTGCTGTTTTATCTCCATAACGAACCCTGAAAGCCTTTCCGTTAATATTACGGATCTGCGCAGATTGCAGCTTGCCATCTTTCCATTGTATGCTTACCTCGTATCCACCACGCGCACGCAGACCCGAGACAGAACCGTCCTTCCAATCAGTCGACAAGGCAGGCAGAGCGTACATTTCGAATATAGGATTTTTATCCCTATTTTCAATCGATTGAATTTTTTACGGAAAACGACAAAAAGCATATTCCTGTAAAATGCTGGTGTGACCCGGATTGGATTGCCTCCGGCGATCCTTACTCCTGCGAGGGGCTTACCCAAGCGCCCCACGGCGCCTGTCGGCGCCGGTTTTTTGTATTTGTCCGCTCACGCGAGTAAACTCGCGTCGCTACCAAACACAAAAAACCCCTGACTATCGTCAGGGGCGCTTGTGACCCGGATTGGATTCAAACCAATGACCGCCTGCTTAGAAGGCAGGAGCTCTATTCAGCTGAGCTACCGGGTCAATAGCAGGAGGTAAAACCTACTTCCTTGCGGAAGCGGCTGCAAAGCTAAAAAAAAAGAGACAAGCAACCAAACTGGGGATGATTTTCCCCAGTTTGCCGGCACGTCCCCAATATGGGTAGAAAACGGCCTATCAGATTGGAACAAAATTTCCCTTTACATTTAATTAATATCTCCTCTTTTTTACATTCATCTGTCTTTCGCCCCTTAAATCGCCACCCATGTACAAATTGACCGGCCTGTTCCTTTGCCTGATATATTTGAACGCCTTTGCCCAGCAACCATCACCGGATCATAGCCATCGACTGCCCCGGAGCCTGCAATTCCCCGATGTGCACTGCAACGCCATCTTTATCGAAGACGCCAACAAGATGCTGATCTCCGATTCCGTGGAGGTTTTCAGAGAGGCTAAAAGGCAGCATGCCTTTACCTTCTGGAACCACCCCATGTGGACGGCTCAGCGCCCGGATGGGATGTCCACGTTGACGTCCATGCACAAGATGCTTATTAACGAACATCTCCTGGATGGTATCGAAGTGGCTAACGACGGCAGCTATTCTGATGAAGCACTGCAGATAGCCCTGGACAATGACCTTACCATCATGGGTACGAGCGATATCCATCAATTGGTTGACTGGACATTCGATGTACCTCGTGGCGGACACCGGCCTATCACGCTGGTGTTTGTAAAAGATTCTACGGTTGAGGGAATAAGGGAGGGCTTGTTCAATAAGAGGACGGTGGCTGCAGAACAAAGGGAAATTTACCCTGGCCCAGTTGGAGGATGTCATCACCCTGAAACCTCGCGAAAAAACGCTGATACAGGTAAAGACAAAGGATAAGCTCACCAGCGTAGACCTGCCTTTTGAAGTGCTGAATCCTATTCATGCACCTAATAGTCATCCAACCATTACCATCCCGGTAAAGGTGGAGCAACCATGATCTGCTACCACCCACTTGCTATTTTTTAAACAATAATACTGACGAATAGGGGGGGAGTTCCAGCGTACCCTGGTAAGTATGTCCGGAAAGATCGGTACAGGTCCCGTTCAGCGTAATGGTCTTCGTGGCCTTGGTCTTATTGTATTCGAACAGGGGCTGACCGGGGGGGACGGCGACGGAGCTCTGGTCCTTTCCAAATGAAGCTTTCCATTGGTCCAGGTTGCCTTTGGACTGGATCGCATTGCCTCCTCCCGGTTTTGTTACCACTTTGAAAAAAGTGCCTCTTGCAGTGGGGGGCTGTACGTATTTATTCCCGTCAAAATCGGCATAAGGCGTCACATCTCCCGATACGGCCGAGCTTAAGACCAGCACATTCTGGTCGTCCGTTTTGGCCGCCGCAATGTTGTTCGTGATCTTGTTGTTCCGCAGGGTCCCCTTGGCGAGAGGGTGGCGCAATGAAATTTGGAACCCATTGTCATACAATGTGTTATCTTTTACGGTGACTTCGTGGGCATCTTGCAGGAAAATGCCCCCGGTGCAGCGGCTGACGGTATTGCCTGTAATGTCCATCCGGCTGCTGTTCTCATCCAGGTAGATGCCGTAGGCGATACCTACCTGTTTCTTATCCGTACCTGCGGGGGCTGTGATCCCATTCAGGATGATATTGCCGGCGATGGTACCTTGTTCCCTTTCCGCGATGGTATCGGTGTTCCCCGACCAGGTGTAGATACCTCCTCCGTCGTCTTTAACGCAGTTGAAATAATCGACTGAATTGTTCTTGATGGTATTGTTACCACCCAGGAAGAAGATACCTACGTAGCCGGTGGTATCCACCTCGTTGTATTGAATAGTATTGCCGGTGCCTGAAACAAAGATACCTACGTAGGATTGTTCCGGCGCTCCCATTCCGGGAATGGTACCTGACGAGGATACCTTATTGTCCCGGATGCTGTTATGGGTACCCGTTATATCGATGGAATTGCTGTTGGAATAGCGAATGGAGGTATTGTCTACGACCATGTCGGCAACCTTCAACGCCTTTATCGCGTTAAGGCCGGAGAAGGAGAAGCCGCAGCCGGTAATGGTTACGCCGGTGGCGCCGGTGACATTAAAGGCATCCAGGTTGCTTCCCTGGAAGGAGAGGCCCTTAAATGTAAGGTAGTTTTGATTTTTGATGACCACCAGGGTGTCGACGCTGCTGGCCATGACGGTACCCGAGGGGGCGTCACTACCATAATAAAGGTTCATGGTCTTGGCGCCGGGATCGTAATACCATTCTCCCTTCCGGTCGAGCGTACGTATATCGTTCTGTATAAAGTAACCGAACTGGTCGGTGGCTTCGTAAAACGATCCGCCTTTTAGCTGGAGGGTGTTGCCGGATTGGGAAATGATCTTGTTCCGGTCGATGATGAACCGGTTCTTGCGGATGACGGCTTCAGCTCCTGTCCAGTCGGGGCCTTGTTGCAGATGGTCGTCGCTGATGGCCTGGTTCTTTACGTGGCTTTGAATAGTGAAATAGCCGTCATTGGCTTCTCCCGGGTTAGGGGTCCGGCCCATGGGAACTGCCTGCCCGGAGATGGTCAGCATATTGACGCCTGGACCACAGGCGGGGCATGCGGCACGCCAAATGCCCTTTCCCGCGGAAGTCCATCCGGAGAGCTGTGCAAACCCCGTGATAATGGGTGAATTTCCATTGCCGTAGGCAGAAAATACGATCGGCTGGCCGGAGGTACCTGACTGAGTGACCCTAAGTGGGCCTGTAAAAACGCTTCCTCGTTGGAACAAAATGGAGTCTCCGGGGCGTAGGTTCGAAAAATAGGCATTCAACTTGTATAATGTCTTCCAGGGCGTGCCTGCATGTTGTGCCTGCTCTGCTGTCCTTGAGTCGTCGCCAGTGGTAGATGAAAAGTAATAAGTGCTGGCGGTGGAAGATAATGCCACAAAGAAAAATAGTGAAATAAATAGTAGTCTCATAAATGGGAAGTTGTGTAAAAAAAAAGGGTGGGGACAGCTAGGCAGTACCAACAAAATTAACTATTTTGCAGTCGCAAACCATCCCCTAAGGCCAATCGTAACATTTTTTTAGAACATTGCTTGTTCTAGAGGTTAGCCTCCATCCCTTGTCTGAGGTTCTTCGGACTTTCGATATCCTGTTAAAAGAAATATTTATCAATTCCTTGCCGAATTATTAAGGGTTATGGTAAATATTGACGTATTGCTTTCTACGTGGAAATTGAAAAATTGGTATGATTTTTTAATGCAGCTGAACCCAAAAATGTTACTTTAATGAGATTGAGACCCAGAGAAATCCATCTTCTCCTACTGTCGATCGATCTGATTATGTTGAACCTTAGCTTCCAAGTGGTAAAGCTTTTCCTGGAAGGCGATGATCCGGACTGTTTGAGAAGGTTACTAATCATTTTGAATGTGGGCTATTTAGTGATCAGCCCCATCTTCGTGGAAGATATAAGAAACATGAAGACGGATTATCCTAAGATGGTCCGCTCGCTTATCAGGCGTTTTGTCTATTATTTTGCTTTCGACGCGCTCGTACTGATCTGTTTCGACCAGGTGCCCTCTTGTCCCAAACGGCAATTCCTGGGCACATTCGTGGTCTTCTTTTTCGGTAAGCTGGCTTTATCTTCGTGGTACTTTTTCCGTTATTCTTTCAAAACTCATTTGTACCGCAGGCCTACCGTCATCATCGGCAATAATAAATTGGGCAACCACCTGCAGAATTATTTTCATGTTAATAAATACCTGGGTATCCGCCCTCTTGGGGTATTGTCGGAAGTACCTGTCCAGCCGCAGGACAGGAATGTGCTCGGATCGCTGGATGACTTTCAAAAAGTTTTCGACGACAGACCATTCGAGGATGCGTTTATCGCGTTGCCGCTTACCAAGGGCGACATGATCGCGCAGCTGATAAAAATAGCGGAAAGGAATGGGGTAAGGACACATATTGTACCTTATTACCAGGGAATGACCAAGATAAATTTCAAGGTGGGGAGCCTGGGTGAGATCCCGCTGCTGGAGATGCGCTCTTTTCCCCTGGATATTTATGCCAATCGTTTCCTGAAAAGAGCTTTTGATATTATTTTTGCAAGTGTTATGATCGTTCTGTTATTCCCGCTGGGACTGTTGATAGCGCTTGCCATCAAACTGACGAGCAAAGGTCCTGTATTCTTCCATGTCAATCGGCTAGGCGTAACCGGGAAACCTTTTAAGATCTTTAAGTTCAGGACGATGAAGCATGATCCCACCGGTGCATCCACCAATAGATCTACTTCAAAGAACGACGAGCGGATCACCAAGGTAGGGAAGTTCCTGAGGAAGCTGAGTCTGGATGAGCTTCCGCAATTGCTGAACGTACTGACCAATGAAATGTCGGTGGTCGGCCCCAGGCCTCACCGGATCAACCTGAATAAGGACCTCCAGCAAAAGATGGGGCGTTATATGCTGCGGCATACCATAAAACCCGGTATTACCGGTTGGGCCCAGGTCAATGGCTGGAGAGGACCTACGGATACCAAGCTGCAATACTATGGAAGGACGCTGCATGACCTGTGGTATGTGGAGCACTGGAACTTTTTCCTGGATCTGTACATTATCTTCCTCACGGGTTTTAGGAAGAAGACGATCCTGACGGCATTTTGATCGATTGCTTGCCGTATTGTAAAATAATTAAACCCCTTCCATGCTAAAATAAAAACTAAAATCAACCCTAAACCCGTTAATACATACAAATCATAAATGAAAAAGAGCAACCGATCATTGCTGGTGTTTCTATGTGCCCTATGTTTTATAGCCTCTCTTTCTTCCTGCACATCTGCCAAACAATTGACCTATTTACAGGATGTTGCGCCCAATCAAGCTATTAAGGGTGCTCCCAAGCCACCTCCGGTGTATAAGATCAGGGTGGGGGACAACCTGTTTGTCAGCATCACGGCCCAGGATCCCGAGATGAACAAGCTCATCGACCCCTCCAATGGCGCCCAAAACACCCTGACCTTCGAGGGTGGCGCTTCTAAGACATTGAATGGTAATATCGTATATCCAGATGGGACCATCCAGCTGCCCATGCTGGGGAAGGTGCCGGTGGAAGGAAAGACCACCGCCGAGGCGGAAGAACAGATAAAAACAGCTGCAAAGGACTACCTGAAGGAAGTCTTCGTCAAAGTAAGGGTGCTGACCTATAAGGTGACGGTCGTGGGCGAAGTAAAGGCGCCGGGCATATATTATAACTACAATAACTACATAACGATCTTCGATGCCATCGGAATGGCCCAGGGTACCACGGATTTTGCTAAATTAGCGGACGTGATGGTGGTTAGGAACACGTCTACGGGCTCCAGGACCTATTCGCTGAATCTGAACAGTAAAACATCGCTTGCATCGGACGCCTATTATCTTCAGCCTGGCGACGTCGTCTTCCTTCAACCCGCGAAGAATAAAGGTCTTCAACAAAAGCTCCCGGCTGCGGGGGTGGTCGTCGGATCACTCTCTGCCATATTGCTGCTGTTGAATTACCTGCGCCACTAATGCCTGTTTAAAAAGTATTGACAATCAGATTATTATACAATAATGGAGACGACGACTAAATTTGCACGATCCCACGGTTCCGGTGAGCCCACCACCTTTAGTAAGGAATTGATCTTCCCGGCTATCCTCCGCAACTGGTACTGGTTCATACTGGCGGCCATCATAGGATTGGGCCTGGCCCTGGGGTTTAACAAGCTTTTCCACGGCAGCTATAAGAGCTCCATGACCCTGTTGATCGAGAACGACCCTCATCAGTCGCCGATGAACACCAACCTGGACAACCTGAATATAAAAGAGAGGACGATCAATATCAATGACGAACAAACGATCGTCTCGGCCTACAGTCTTCAATTAAAGACCCTGCAAAATCTCAACTGGAAAACGACCCTCTATAAAAAACTGATCCTCGGCAAACTGGACCTCTACAAGAACGAACCTTTCAAAGTGGTGCTGCCCGAGGGAGCAGTGCAGTGGAGAAGCATCCCTGTTACCCTCCACATGCTGTCCGGCGGCAACTACATCGCCGAATGCGATTTCCAGTACAAAGAGGCAGACTCGGAAAGGGTCATCAGGTTCAGCGGGAAAGGCGCTTTCGGCCAGCCTTTCGACAACCAATGGTTCCATTTTACCCTGGACTCCACCGGCTTTGGCGGGCTTCCTGTTGAAGGCAGCGAGTATGAGCTCATTATAAACGACATCGCCCAGATGGCCATCAGTTACCAGACGCAGCTGGTTGTAAAAATACCGGCGCCGGAAAGCAATGTGCTCACCGTCGAATTGAAAGGGCCCAACGTCCAACGCAACGTGGATTATCTCAACGAACTGGGCGCTACTTACCGAAAGTTCGGATTGGATCAAAAGAACCAATCGGCCATCAATACCCTTCAGTTCATCCGCAGCCAGATCTCAGGTGTGGCTGATTCGCTTACAACTTCGGGTAATCGCTTCACAAAGTTCAGAACGAACAATAAGATCGTCGATCTTACGCAGGAAGGCTCCCTGGCTCTTCAAAAAGCGGAGGAAGTGGGCAAAAGGGAAAATGCACTCAAGCTTAAGATCAATTACTATACTGAGCTGAACAACCACCTATCCAACGGAAACGATCTGAAAGGTTTTGTCATCCCGTCCATCGGCGACGCGGACCCGGACCTTACCAACCTCGTACAAAAGCTGACAGAACAATACAGCCAGCGGGAAGCGCTTTCTCTTACCGCCCAGGCCAGGAACCCCAGGCTCATCACCCTTAACAACGACATCGAGCTGACACAACAGCTGATAAAAAGGTCCATCAACGGCCTGCTCACCAACGTTCAAAATGAATTGAACTCCTTAGAGGAGCAGAAGAACCAGACCAATGCCAGGCTTACGGGGATACCTCAGACTGAGCGGGAATTCCTGGACATCAAAAGAGGTTTTGATATCAACAGCCAGCTCTATAATTTCTTACTGCAGAAAAGGGCGGAAGCGGGCATCGCCCTGGCTTCGAACAATCCCTATGTACAGATACTGGATGCGGCGACCCCCGAAACCACCGAACCCATTGGCCTGAAGCCAACGGTCAACCTGGCCATCGGCATCCTGCTGGGGATCGTGATAACGCTGGGGATCATCCTGCTCAGGCAATACACCGACAAGCGGCTAAAAGACCCCGTTGGTACTGAACACGCCCTGCTGCTGTCCACGGCCGGCATCATTCCCCATAATAAATTTACGACCGATCTGCCGGTGACAAAATACCCGAATTCAGCCGTTACGGAATCCTTCCGGGGGTTACGGGCTAACCTGCGCATCCTGCTGAAAGATCAGGCTAATCCCGTCATCGCTGTTCATTCCATGACACAGGCGGAAGGCAAGTCATTTGTAGCAGCGAACCTGGCATCCATCCTTGCACTCAGCGGTAAGAAAGTGCTGCTGCTGGAGCTGGACAGGAAATCCTCCCACGTGGAAGAGCTGCTTGGCGGAAGCAAGGGGAAGGACCTCAGCGATTATCTGATGGGGACAGCTTCTTTTGCAGAGCTTCTGTCTCCCACCCAGGTGCGGTGTCTATCCTTTATCAGGACTAACAAACCGGATGTCCACCTTGCCGAGCTGATGGATGCCCCGCCGATGGAGAAATTTATAAAGGAGGCCCGTGCTTCCTTCGACTATATCGTTGTGGACAATCCGCCTGTGGGGATACTCACCGATGCAAGGATCATCGCCTCGTATGCGGCTGTCAACCTGTTTGTATTGAGAATGGGCGTAAGCACCAAAAAGGAGCTGGCGGCCATCAACAAAACAGCCGAGGAGGAAACGATCCCCAATATGATCGTTGCCCTCAATGATGTCCCCCGCCCGGCCAGAGCGGATAAAAAAGCGGGGTACTTCCAGAATGAACCGGCTGAATCCTGATCCACAAATGTTTTGAACAGACCATGAGCAACATGATCCTTTTGACAAAAATTAAGAACCAGCTTTTCGGGGGCCATGCCCGAACGCGAAAGGCCAATAAGAACGTCCTTTTTTCCTTCCTGATCAAGGGCAGCAGCATTGCCTGCCAGTTTGCGCTGGTGCCGCTTACTCTGCATTACCTGGACAAGGAGCGTTATGGGATATGGCTTACCGTGGTCTCGCTGGTAGGATGGTTCTCATTTTTCGACATCGGGGTAGGCAACGGTCTGCGCAATAAACTTTCGGAAGCGTTGGCCAATGGAGATACCCGCATAGCAAAGATCTATGTCAGCACGTCCTATGCCCTGGTGGCATCCATCTTTTTGTCGCTGATGATCTTATTCTGGGTTGTCGGCCCATTTATCAACTGGGCCCATGTCCTGAACGCATCCCCGGCGCTGAGGGGGGAATTGACAAGGATGGTATTGGTCGTATTCTCCTTCTTCTGCCTGCAGTTCATTTTGAATCTGATCGGCAATATCCTTTTTGCGCACCAGGAGCCGGCGTTGACCAATCTGATCAACCCAATGGCCAATGTCCTGTCGCTGATAGTCATTTTTATCATGACCCTCACCGTACCCGGCTCCCTGTTCTGGGTGGCCGTCGTTTTTAGCATCAGCCCGGTAGTCGTGCTGCTGGTGTTCAATATCATCTTTTTGGGAAAAAAGTATCGCGCGATCGCTCCCAGCTTTAAACATATACAGTTCAAACACTCGAAAGACCTGTTCGGACTGGGGCTGCAATTCTTTATCATCCAGATCGCATTCATCGTCCTTTATTCCAGCAGCAATATCGTCCTGATCCAGCTGTTCGGGCCCGAGGATGTCACCATCTATAACATCGCTTACAAATATTTCACCATTGCTATTATGATCAACGGGATCATCACGGCCACATATTGGTCGGCGTTCACCGACGCCTATGTCAGGAAGGAGTTCGACTGGATCAGGCGTACGATCAAAAGGATGGAAAAGGTCACTTATCTCCTGATGGCGTTTGTCGTCGTCTCGGCGCTGCTGGCCAACCTGGCATTTTATGTATGGCTGGGCGGCGCTGTAAAGGTACCCTACACGATCCAGGTTGTCATGGCCCTTTATACGTTGATAAGCCTGATTGCCGCCCCTCAGCATATTTTCCTCAACGGCACGGGAAAGATCAGGCTACAGCTTTACTCAGCGGTGGTGACCATTGTTATTACGATCCCACTTGCGCTGCTGTTCTGCAAAGTCTTGAAGATCGGTCCTGCGGGGGTGATCCTGGCGATGATCTGTACGACACTGCCCGTGTCCATCCTGTACAAGATCCAATATGACAAGATCATGTCAGGGACAGCAACGGGGATCTGGAACCAATAAAAACGAGTATGGCAAAAAAGAAGCATATTACCATCAGCGGTATCATCGTAGAAAAGTCGTATACAGCGATAGGATATATCTTTAAATCCCTTTTCAAGCTGTTCACCCCACGGAAATTATCCGGCGAGCGGGAGACCTCCGATCTGACCCTGATGCTGTTCTCCGGAGTAAAGGGAGGAAAGATGATGAAGGCGGTGTTGTTGTCAGTCTATACCACCTGGGAAAAGGTGCCGCAAGTCACCATCGTCACCGATGGAACACCCAAGGAATATTTTGAAGGAATAATGGCATTCTGGCCTTTTCCTTATAAGATAAAGACATGGAAGGAAGAGGCCGAAGTTTTCCGGGCAAAGGGAGCGACCAACCTCGTCGAGTTTGCGGAGGGAAATGTGTACGCAAGAAAGATGATCGGCGTGCTGGCTGAGGCGGAGAATGGCCCCACGGTATATTGCGACACGGATGTCCTGTGGTTCGGAGAGCCCCGGCTGCCGGCCAGGACGCCCCGCGAAGGTTTTGCGTTCAGGATGTCCACCGACAATACGCATTGCTATCACATGCCCACGATCAGGTATTTTGGACGGCAGGACCTATTGGAAAAGCCGCCTTTCAATGCAGGGGTGTTGTATATGTCCGGTTCGCTGGTGGACCATTATCCGGAGCTGGAGGACCAAATGGCATTTTTTAAGCTTTTTGCCGAAGATACTTTTCCTGAACAGATCGCTTTTGCATTTTTCGCGGACAAGCTGGGTGACCGGTGGACCCTGGACGAAATAATACTTACCATAGAGGACCTTCGCTGGCCGCTGATCCCCCGGTATTTCTTTTCGGGTAATCATTTTGCACGGCATCACGTGCTGACAAAGAAATCCTGGTTCTGGAGGGACGCGCTATATATCCTGTTGTTCAAAAAAAATAATGCCCGCAGGCGGACAGTTGTGTCCGGCGCCGTATGACAGCCGCTGCCTACGATAAGAGAGAGCATTACATCGATGGGATCACTATGTTCCTGCTGATCGGGAACACGGCCAACCCTTTCTTCTACCGGAGCGTAGGAATGCTGTCAATCTCCTTTATTGTCCTTTTTATCCTGTCGTATTTCAAGAAAGGACGGCAGGTGCGTCTGAACAAGTACTTTTATATCTATATAGGAACGCTGGTAACGCTGCAGATACTCCAGACCCTGGTTTCCCATATTTTCCCGCTGAAGACCTTTTTCGGCGAGTATTTACGCATCGGTTTTGCCGTCCTGTCGATCACGATGCTGGGACAGCGATTTTTCGATCTGTTCGTAAGGTTTGTGTATGTTTTTGCCGTCATCAGTCTTTGGTTCTTTATTCCCTCCCTGCTGATAAAAGGTTTTGCGCCTTTTATGATCAAGCATGTCGCCAGCCATACGTTGGCTCCGTTTGTCAGTGACGAAGGGTTGTATACGAACAAGGAGAATATTATCATTTATAATTTCGGCCAGCTGGATCTTCACCGGAACTCCGGGTTTTACTGGGAACCCGGCTCTCATGGAGGTTTCCTGCTCATTGCGCTCTTCCTGAACCTTTTTTACAGGAAGGAGGCCCTGCTGTCCAAATACAATAAGATCTTTCTTATTACCATCCTGACCACGTTATCCACTACGACGTACCTGGCTGTCTTTTTTGTCGTCCTTGTTTACCTGAAGGAATTCTTTCTGAAAAGGCCGGCGCTTTCCCTTTTTATCCTGCTTGTCCTGGGCGCCTCTTCGTTCCTGTTATACAACAAGCTGGAATTTCTGAATAAAAAGATCGACAAGCAGATTGAATATTCCAATAAAGGAGTGCCGGGTGAGAGCCGGTTCAACAGTTTCCTGGCGGACATGAAGATGATGAGCGAACATCCCTTCATCGGTACAGGACGGAACATTGAAATGAAGTTCGGGAAGAACTTTTACAACATCGATGCAAGGCAGACGCACCGTAACAATGGACTGGGCGTGCTGATGTCGACGTATGGTATTCTCTTTTTTTGTCTCTGGCTGCTGCTGCTGTACAGGACATTTTATATTGTCTTATTGAACAAAATGAATGCCCTCATGGGGGTGACGTTGATCCTCATCATCGGATTTTCGGAGGATTATTTTTTCAAGGTGTTCTTTATTGCCCTTGTCCTTTACTGCGGCGTGACCTTCGTTCCGTCGGAGATACGTAAGAGAAGCAGGAAGCTGCAGCTGGGCATAAGCGGTGAGAGGCGCGTCACGGTGTAAGTCAAAATAAAAAGTATGATGGATCTTATAGGAGCTGTTATCCCTACATTCAACAGAAAGAGTAGTTTGAGAAAATGTCTGCAATGTCTGAAGGCGCAGGTGCAGGGAGAAACGCCCTGGTCCCTGGCCATCATCGCGGTGGTGGACGGGTCTTCGGACGGGACTTTGGACATGCTGGAAAAGGAGTTCCCGGACGTGGAGGTCGTTCGGGGAGACGGCAGTTGGTGGTACACGAAGAGCATCAATGAGGGAGTAAAGAGGGCGCAATCGCTGAAATGCAATTTTGTGCTAACGCTGAACGACGATCTTACTTTCGAACCGGATTATATAAACACGATCCTGGGCGATCAGCGCGCCAGCGGGAAAGACTCGATCGTCGGGTCAGTCTCTCTCTCATCGGGAGAGCCCCGTCTGATCACGTTTTCCGGGGTGGAGAAGATAACTTACCTGCTGAAGGAATACAATTATATACCTAAGTTCTCCCGTATACGGGAGACGGAGATCTCCGGTGTAAAGCCATCTGTCGTCCTGTCGGGACGCGGCATACTTTACCCCATGGATGTGTTCCATCGGTTTGGGCTGTATGACGAGCAATTGGTGCAGTACAGCTCGGAAACTGATTATACCTATCAAGCCTCCAAAAACGGGTTTAGGGTAATGATCTCCTGGAATGCGAGGGTATATGAGGATGTAAAGCTGACGTCCTCGGGTGCGGTTTATAACAACCCGACGGCCAGGTCACTGTTGAAAAGCTTTAAAAACAGGCACTCTATCAATTCGCTGCAGAAGATATTGTATTATTCCACGAAGCATCGCGGCAGGGTGGGCGGTTTTTTTATCACGGGGGTCAGGGTTATGGGTATTATAAAGAATTTCGTCAAGGTCAAGGTCAAAAGTAAGGCATGAAGATCCTGTTTTTATCCCATCATTGGGCAAACAATTCGCATCATTCTCAATACAGCGGATTCCAGCGGCTGGTGGTGTATGCGGCCAGGCAGCACGAGGTAACGCTGGTGACCTGGGGAAAGGAAAAGGCAAGCTACGTCGACGAGCATGGCATTCGCGTCGTCACCGTCAAGGGGGGAGGGAAAGACCTCCTTTTCCAGAAGAGAATGCGCATCTCCCTGATGGGGCGCCGTATGGCGGATGAGTTCGACGCGGTGCATGCGTTGTATGAAGATTGCACATTTTTTTTAAAAAAAGGTAGCTTTACCGTGACCTTTCATGTGCTGCCGGGCATTGCCGTATACAAGGAGCTTAAGCAACAGGGCTTTCTTTTTTTAAAATATCATGTGCTGCAGAAAAGAGCTATGCGAAGAGCCAGACATATCGTCGTCGTTTCCACCAATCTGCTGGAAAAGGTCCCTGAAAAGCACCGGGGGAAGGCTCGTTTTCTCCCGCATGGTATCGATACGGAATTCTGGGACCCTGCTTTGTCGGAGAGAAAGGCTGAGGAAGCTGTTCCTGCAGAGGCGAAGGGAAAGTTTGTTGCGTTGTGTGTCGGCGCCCATGGTTTGGACAGGGAGATGATGGCAAAGCTGATCGCTGCCAATCCTACGGCCCGGTGGGTCATGGTCGGGATAAAAGAAAGACTGGAGGGATATTCCGAGGTGGAGTATCTCCGGGGTATCTCCGATGAGCGGCTGCGGGACCTGTATGCGGAGGCGAATGTTATGGTCAGACCGCTGATATTTGCGACGGCCAATAACTCTGTCCTCGAAGCCATGTCGATGGGTAAGACGATCCTGGCCAGCCGTATCCCCGGGATCACCGACTATCTGAATGACGCGAACTGTATTTTTCTGGATACGATGAAAGATCTTTCGTTGCAGCGTGTATTATCCGGGAAAATGGACCCGGGCTCGGTAAGGGGGTATGCCGTCAGGGAATTTTCCTGGCAGCGGGTGTTGAACGAGTATTTGCAACTATACAATCAAAAAAGCTAGAATGGCCAAAAAAAAGATAGCCATCATCGGTCTGAAGGGGCTGCCGCCGTTTGGCGGAGCAGCGAATGTAGGGGATAATATCATCCGGCAGTTGGCGGGAGAATATGACTTCACCGTCTATGCTACCGAAACGCATACTTCTGTCAGAGGGGATTACATGGGCGCCCGGCAGATTGTCTTTCGTAAGTTCCCGATAAAGGCGCTGAATGTATTTTATTATTACATTGCCTCCGCCTGTCATGCCGTGTTCAAGGAAAAATATGATCTGGTCCATCTCCATCAGATGGATGGCGCTTTTATTCTCCTGCTGCTCAGGCTCCGGTACAAGGTCGTCGCCACGAGCCATGGGCTGACCTATCAGCATGCCAAGTGGAGCAAGGTGCTGTTGCCGTATTTTAAAATGAATGAATGGTTCCAGGCCCGGCTATCCAATCATCTCACGGTGGTTGCCCGTTCGCTCACTGGTCATTATAGCCGGCTGGTATCCCCCCAGCGGATAACCTATATCCCCAATGGGATCACTGTCCGGTCTGTTACGGGGGCGGATCCCGGTATCAGGGATTATATACTTTTTGCGGCCGGCAGGATCATCCCGACAAAAGGGCTGCATATCCTGTTGTCGGCCTTGCACGAATGCGGGTATCCCGGTAAGATCATTGTGCTGGGTGACCATACGCAGCGGGAAGCGTACAGGAAGGAACTGATGGATGTGTCGGCCGGTCTGGACATTGAATACAGGGGACTCGTAAAGGACAAAGAAGTCCTGAATGCGTATATTGCAAACGCTAAATTCTTTGTTTTCCCTTCCACTTATGAGGCCATGTCGATGATGCTGCTGGAAGTGGCGGCTTTGCAGGTGCCTGTTATTTGTTCCGACATCGTTCAAAATACGGATATCTTCGGCCAGGAAGAAATGCTTTTCTTTACATCGGGATCTTCCTCCGACCTGGCTGCCAAAATAAGCTGGGCGGCGCAGCATCCTGATGAGATGAAGGATTTTGCTGCCCATGCCTATGTCGCGTTGCTGGAGAAGTATCAATGGACGGGTATCGCCAGGCAGTATGATGCATTGTTCCGGCAGGTGATGGATCACAAGCGCATTTCATTAAAAAATAGTTTGCAAGCATGAAACAGGTGGTCGATGTAGGACAGGGAATGACGGTGTCCAAGTTCAAACGGCTGATAAGAAATATACTGCAGCTGCCGGCCTGGTTCTTACCCTGGAAGGGGCTGCGGTCCCGTTGCCACCGGCTGAAAGGCGTGCGCATCGGCAAGCGGGTGGAGATCGGTTATATGGTGTTGATAGACAATCGGCGGCCGGAGCTGATCACCATCGAGGATGATGTCACCATAACCACTATGTGTGTGGTGATCTCGCATGATCTTTCCCGGAAGTACAATGAAGGCAAGGAGATCATCGGGCAGGTGCTGATCAAAAAAGGGGCGTTCATAGGGATGAACACCGTCATTATGCCCGGGATCACTATTGGAGAAGGCGCTGTTGTTGCCGCGGGATCCGTGGTTACGAAGGATGTCGAGCCTTTTACGATCTATGGAGGAGTGCCTGCAAAAAAAATAAAAGATTATATAAAATCTACAAACCCCTGATCGTGCGATAGGCGGCCAGCAGCTGGTCGACGACCGTCTGTACATCGTGTCTTTTATGTGCCACCTGGCGGGCGGCTTCTGCCATGCGGATATAATTTTCCGGGTGTTCGATTATCTCCTGCATACCTCCTGCCAGCACGTAGGGGTCGCCGTCCTGGACGAGTGTACCCGTGATCCCATCCTGCATTAAAGACGCGGTTCCTCCTGCAAAGGAGGCGATGACCGGTGTTCCCGCCATCATCGCTTCGCAAAGGCTGTTGGGACTGTTCTCGATGTGGGATACCTGGACGTAAGCATTAGCCTGTAAAAGATTTTTGGCCAGCTCTTCGGCCGGCAGGGCGCCCATGAGGCGGATATTCAGCGCTTCGAGGCTGGTGACGCCCCTTAATTTTTTGATCAGTCGTACCTGGGGGTCTTCTTCTTTCAGGCCGGCTACCAGCCAGGTGAAGGTAAACCGGTTCTCCATGAGGAGCCGGGCGGTGTCGATGATCGTTTCGAAGCCTTTATACAGGGGAGGGCTGGAGGTGGTAAAGAAGACAGGGGGGCCGTCCTGCCGTGGTTTCCATTGTATCCCGTAGAATGGTTCTCTCAGTACTTCGTCGAGGTGAAGGTAGCGTGCTTCCGGAGCCATGATGCGGCAGATGCGTCTGTCCCAGTCCGTCCTTCCACCGACGTATCTTGTCTTTTTCAGGATCTCCTGTTCGATCTTCACTCTTTTTTTCCATATGGCGTAATCGGCGCTGAAAAAGGGATAGCCTGCTTTGAATTGCCGGAACAGGCTGGGCATGCTTACTCCGGCAAAAAATTTCTTTTCGTAGACGGTAAGGTTCCCCTGGATGGAGATGAGAATGGGTATGTCCTGTATATGTTTAACGATCAATCCGAAGGGGAACTCCGTTCCGTGCACGTGGATAACGTCGGGATGGAAGTCCTTTATGATCTGCAGGAAGCGGGGAAGGTTCTCCTCATATTCCGTCCTGCGGGTGAGTCTGTTGAGCAGTCTTGTTTTTTTGCTGAAGCCTGTTTTCCTGACCGGGTAATAACGTGTTTTACCGTCTGTGAACGGGTCCAGCTGGCTGTCGGAATAGAAGACGAAGCCTAATTCTATGTCCGGGGATCTCTCCACTCCGCGTTGGAGTGAAGAGATCCATCCGCCTCCGCCGAATGATTTATTGACAGGGTGTTGACTGAGGCCCGGAGTAATAGAGAACCATAGTACGCGCAACGGTTGTTCGTTCTTTGCCATATTGGCCGCAAATATACTTTATTTACTGCTACTGGATCATATGGCGGCAATCGATGGAACGACAGCTATTGAGCGTCTCCGCTGATGCTCGGCAGGACAAGATTCCCCGGGAATGTCAGCACGGCGGGTGATGCCAACCGTATGGAGTCCCCTGTGGCTGCCGTCCATTTGATGGCGCCGGTGGCGGCGTTCATGGCGTACAATTTTTTGTCATAGCTGCCTACGTAGACGGTGCCGTTGCTGACGGTGGGGCTTGACCAGACCCGTCCGCCTGTGGCGGTGTTCCATATGGGGGCACCGGTGGTGGCGTCAAACGCATAAAGCTTTTTGTCAAAGCTGCCTACGTAGACGACGCCATTGCCGACGGCAGGGCTGGAGCCGATCCTGGCGGTGGTGGGCGATTTCCATTTGAGAGCGCCTGTGATCGCGTCGAAAGCATACAGGTATTTGTCGTAGCTGCCGATGTACACGATACCATTGCTGATGGTGGGGCTGGAGCCGATGCTATCGCTGGTGGGGGATCTCCATTTGAGGGCGCCGGTAGCTGCATCGAGCGCATACAGGTACCTGTCGAAGCTGCCCACATATACGGTCCCGTTACTTACAGCGGGGCTGGAGAGGACCGTGTCGCCGACAGGGGTGCTCCAGATCTTTGTGCCTGTGGTTGCATCGAATGCATACATGTTCTGATCCTTGCTTCCTATATAGACGATGCCGTTGCTGACGGTGGGGCTCGAAAAGATCGTGGCATTGGGGGTCGGTATTACCGACCATTTTTGTGAGCCGTTGGTGTTGACGCCAAAAAGATTGCCGGTGTACCAGGTGCAAATATAAATGCCGTTGGGACCCACTGTCGGGCTGGCGATGACGGGGCCGCCGGTGCGGAATTCCCAGCGTTTGACGCCTGTAAAGGGATCGACTGCATAAAGCCGTTGATCGGTGCCGCCGAAGTATAATGTGCCGTTGCTGTAAGTGGGGGTGGATTCGACATCGCCCTGGGTCTTAAGGCTCCAGACCTTCGCTCCTGTGCCGGCGTAGAAGCAATAGAGATAGTTATCCTGGCTTCCGATGTATACGAAGCGGTCGTCGGAGGGGTCCGGCGTAGGGATGTAGATGGTATTCGAGGGGCCGCTGGTATCGCCGTTGGCGCCGACGGCCAGTACCTTATAATAATAGTTTGTTTTGGAAGTGAGGCCAGTGATATGAGCGGAGTCAGGCCTGACTGACATGGGGTTGTATCCCGTCAATGGCTGGGTGAAATTACTGTCCATAGCTACGTAAAGCAGATAGTTGACAGCGGCGACCTGCTCCCATTCGGCTGTAAAAGAAGTGGGCATGACATTTTGTGCCGGGTAAGCTTCCGGGGTTTTGAACACCAGCGGAGTGGAATGATTTTTTTTACATGCACAAAGAACGAAAAGGCTTAGCGCAGCAAGCGACAAGCCTTTTTTAGACCAATAGAGTGACAGACTCATACAGAGTTGAATTGATGAATAAATGATTACCTAAGTGGAAATCATAGGAATGAGGACAATGGAATGTCCATAAGATATCGCATATATGGCCGGTTTAGATAATTGAAGATTTTAGCGGAGGTTATTCTTCCGTAGGACTTATAAGGGGCCTTTTCGTTTAATTATCTACGAAGATAAGCTTATTTTTTAAATAATACAATAGATGTGTAAGGTTGCAAGGTTACGCTCCCCGAATAGGCTGTACCGTTTACGTCCTGATAAGTAGTTGACAGCGGTATGGTTACGGCGGACTTGGAAGCGTTGTATTTGAACAAATAGTTGGCATTGGGGTCGTTGGCAGTGACACTCGCCTGGTACAGATCGATATTGTCGATGTAAATACGGGGATCGATCGAGTACATCATAAAGACGATGGCTGCATTGGGGTCGGAGGCGGTGATAGGTAACACCACGGTATTGTTGCTGGAAGGTGAAGCGCTGGGTATTTTGATCACGTCCGTGAGATGGGGATAGGGGGACGTGTTCGACTGTATGAAAACCATCAGCTGGTGGTCGGCATCAGGCGAGTGCAGGGTAAAATGGGTGACATAGGCTTTCCCCGCAGTAACGGCCCCGATGGGCGCGGTGACGATCACCCGGCTGCCGAGGGTTGCCGTGGAAAATTGCGTAATGATGGGTCCTTTCGTGTATAAGTTGCTGCCGATCAGGTAGTTGACATTGTAGGGAGCATAGCTGAGCGGCAGTTCCTTGGAGTCATAATCCATCGCGTAGGTGGATTTCCAGAGACCACTGCTTCCCGTTTGGTTGAGACTTTTACAGCCCAGAAAAAAGAATGAGCTGACGGGGCTGACACGGGCATATTTATTGGCGTGCATATAGGCCCAGGAAGTAAGAGGGGGTGTCCCGTTGACATAGTCGATGGAGCTGCCCTGTACGTTGTATTCAGCCTCATTCAGCGATACGCAGGTATTGTCATGGACGTCATTACCCGTGAACACCATCGCGGATTGGCCATGCCGCAGGGCGATCTGGGATTGATTATGGAACAGGGTATTATTGGTCACTGTGATGCTGCGTGAGTCCTGTAAAAAGATCCCTATGGAACAATTCGACACGGTATTGCCGGTGATGGTGCCTATGCCAACATTGTAATCCAGGTAGATGCCATGGGCGATGACGAGCCGTTTGTCGGTACCATTGGGGTTAGTTACGCCATTCGTAACGATATTGCCCGTGATCCAGCCCATCACTCTCGTGGACGTAACGGGTTGATTTCCCATCCAGGTATAAATACCGCCGCCGTCATCCTTGGTCATGTTGAAATAATTCACAAAGTTGTTCTTGATCGTATTGGATTGACCGACGAAGTTGATGCCCATGTATCCTGCGGTATCTATCTTGCAATACTGAATGGTATTATTGTCACCGAAGATATTAATGCCGATGTAGGATGCGTTGGCATTTCCCACTCCCGGGATGGTGCCGCTGCGGATGATGTTACAATCCTGGATCAGATTGTTGGCCCCGTCTATATCGATGCCATCATTGTTGGAATAGTCGATGGTGAGCCCCTTGAACGTGTTGTAGGTCGATTGGATAGTCTTGATGCCGTCCATGCCTGACTGAAGGATACGGCAGTTCGTAACGGAGATATAGTTGGATTGCATTAAGAAGACATTCCGCATGTTGCTGCCCTGGAAATTGATATTGTTTAATGTGACGTACGCCCTTTTGTAGATAAATACCAGGGTATCGACGACGCTGGCGAGGATGGCGACGGTGGAAGGGTTGGTGGTGGAATACAGGTACATTTTGCGTGTGCCTTTGTCGTAGAACCATTCGCCGTTTTGATCCAGGGTCTTCACGCTGTTCTGTACAAAAAATCCAAATTTGTCCAAAGGTATGACGGAGCTGGTGGAATAATAGCGGATGGTGGTACCGCTATGTGCCGCAATCTGGTCCCGTTCTATAACATAATTGTTCTTACGGATGACAAGCTCCGCGCCGGTCCAGTTAGGCGTGGTGCTCAGGACAGTGTTGGTGATATTTGTCGAATCTGTGTGGGATTCTATCGTAGCATAGCCGCCGTTGGTGGCATCGCTGTTAGGCCAGCGTCCCATGGGGGTTACCTGGTCGTTGATCTTTACCATATTTACGCTGGTGGTGCCGGGGCAGGAGCTTACCCACATATTGCCCCCGAGAGAGGTCCAGCTGCTGAGCTTCGCGAAACCCGTGACGATGGGCTGGGCCCCCGATCCGTAGGAGGTGACGACGATGGGAGCGCCGGATGCCCCGGATGCGTTTATACGCAGCGGGCCGGGAAAAATGTTGCCGCACTGCAGGAAGACGGTATCGCCCGCTTTCAGACCGGAGGAAATAGCATTGAGCTTTGCAAGAGTCCTCCAGGGTGTGGAAGGGCTCTGGGCCTGCGTGGCAGTCCGTGAATCATCGCCGCTGGTGGACGAGAAATAATATTTTGTGGCCCGGGCGGAGAGGGCTGCAGAGAGCAAGAATACGAGTGCTACGGTAAATGTTTTCATGTTATCCCTTTTGACGGAAATAAAAAATTAGTTAATGACAATGGCAAGCTGCATCGCCGGTGTTTATTCCAACACCGCGAATGTGATCGTATTTTGTTGGGAAGTACGGATGTCCGTAATGCGGGCGAAATAGGCGCCGGCTGCCAGTTTGTTGGTGAAGTTCACCCTGGCCTGGGTCACATTGGAATAGCGGTTGCTTTGCACAATATGCCCGTCGGCTGCCAGGATATCCACCTGCCAGTCGCTGCCTGTGAGGTTATTGAAGGTAAGCTGTATATAGTCCTGCGCGGGATTGGGATAAAGTATTATTTTATCATTGACGGGACGGACTGTTACAGCTGTTTTAAGCTGCGCGACATTGTCCGTTTTTGCCGGTGCATAAAAATAGGTGACGGACAGCAGGGTAGAATCCTTGAATGTCGCATCGTAATGGTAGCTCGTATTATTGGTGCTGTTTACGGTGGACCAGGTCATGGGCGAATAGTTCAAAAGGACTTTGCCCGTGCCCTTGAAGGGTTCGATATTGTCAGTGATGCTGTCCTTATAATTATAATTGTTGTTTAACAGGACCGGGTCTTTCCATTGCCATTTACCATGTTCTAAAGAGAAAGAATCCACGATGTCCTTGTCGATACTGTCATGGGCTGTGGCCAGGGCCGGACCGCTGATGGTATTCTGGCGACCCACCGTAATCGTGTACACGTCCGATGAGCTGTCTGCGACGTTCCGGAGGTTGTACCCATACCGGACCGAGGCCTGCGCCTGGATCCTGACGGCCACCAGGTTGCCCAAACCCGGGTCCCACTGGGAAAAGCTTAACTGATAGTCGCCCACACCGTTGCCGGTGATCAGCGTGTCATAGGTTTTGCTCTGAAGTGTTGATACTCCATCACTTGGAGCGGATTGGCCTGCTGCGGAAAGCTGTAAGATCACTCCTGCGGAAAGGGCCAGGCACACTTTTTGCATACTGGATTTAAGTCGAGCTACTGTCATGCTTTAACGGATGTTGGATGTTCACAAATTCATTTTCTTAGTGGACTTACCACCTCTTTGTGTGGCGTCATTTCCCTGCCACCAATTTCATACCAAAAAACGCGTATTGCAGACATTTAATATTAAGTATTGAGATATCTGGTGGAATTAGTATATTTATCGTATTACTAACCCAATAATTGTACTTATCATGGCAAAGACCAAAAAAAAGGCCGCGCCTAAAAAGGCTGCAAAGAAAGCTGCGCCTAAAAAAGCCGCTAAAAAAGCTGCACCAAAAAAGGCCGCTAAGAAAGCTGCACCAAAGAAAAAAAGAACACCTAATGCAGCCTTTATGGCCGCACTCACACCGAGTCCTGCACTTGCTGACGTCATTGGCAGCAAGCCGGTGCCGCGCACGGAGATCGTCAAAAAGATCTGGGACTACATCAAGAAGAACAATCTTCAGGACAAAGCCAACAAACGAATGATCAACGCGGATGCGAAACTGAAGATATTGTTTGGCGGGAAGAACCAGGTATCTATGTTCGACCTCGCGAAGATCGTGGGTCAGCATGCAAAATGAGCCATTGAACATTTTCTAAAAGCCTCCAGGTGTACTCCTGGAGGTTTTTTTTTATATTGTAATCATCGTGGTAAACCGAATCCATAGAATAAGAAAAAATCTGCGGCTAGGCATGGAGCTTGCCTGGACGGCTTCTCCTCGTTTGTTGTTGCGTTATACGCTGCTGGGTATGTTCAATGCGATCATGCCGCCTGTATCTGTGTATCTGAGCGCACAGCTTGTCAACAAGATCGCGGATGCGCGTTTGCATGCCACCCGTTTCCAGGATATCCTGCCGTTGATAGCCGGCTTATGGATCACCATCGTTATACAAAGGTCTCTCGGCGCTTACATCGGATATGGCCGGAACCTTTATGTCCGCCGGGTGGAGCTGGAAGCTGAGCGACGGCTGCTGGCCAAGGCTGCGACCATCGACATGGGGCATTTTGATAATTCGGATTGGTACGATCGTCTTGCCCGTGCCAAGCGTGATGTTTCCTGGAGGCCGGGAGATCTTACATGGTCTGTGTTGGGATTATCGGGAAATATCGTGACGATCATCCTGATGGCGGGATTGCTGGCGAGCCTGCATTATCTGCTGGTGGTTTTTGCGCTGGCGGCTTCTGTATTCTCCCTGCTGATTGAAAGCAGGATCACTTCCAAACTATACCAATATTATTATAAGGAAACACCGGAAGAGCGGGAGCGTCAATATCTCGGCGATATGTTCATCCAGCCCCGTTACATAAAGGAGATACGGGCATTTGTGTTGGGGGATTATTTGTTGGGGAGGCATCATAAGCTGTCGGAGGATCTTTTCAGACAAAGGGAGATCATATATCGCAGCGGCACCAGGATCTCCATTTTCAGCGGTATTGTGGCGGGTACTATTCTCGGGCTTGCGTATGTGTTTGTCGCGGTTCGTGGAATCTCGGGGGCCATTGATCCCGGAGGAGTGGTCCTGGTGGTCGGAGCCTTTGCGGCTGTTTCCGGTACGCTGGGACAGATCACCAGCACGTTTGTCGCGGTGGATCAGCATACTACTTTTCTCGACGATTATTTTTCTTTCTTAGCCATCGAGCCTTTGCTGTCTGTGCCGGCTCATCCCCGTTCGATCTCTTCCGGTATGACCGGGGACATTGCGTTTGAGAATGTCGGTTTTTCCTATCCGGGAGGTAATGGTCCGGCGGTGGAGGGATTGAGTCTGCATATACGCCAGGGTGAATTGATTGCGCTGGTCGGCGAGAATGGGGCGGGTAAGAGTACCCTTGTGAAGCTGCTTCTGCGGTTTTATGATGTGCAAAAAGGGGCAGTTCGCATTGGAGGGGTCGATATAAAGGATATGGACCCGGAGGTATTGCGCAGTCGCATCGGGGTGTTGTTCCAGGATTATGCCACGTATGAGCTGTCGGTGAAAGAGAACATCGTGATGGGCTGGCCGTACAGGGAGGTGGAAGATGAGCGGGTTGGCAAGGCGCTGAAGGATTCCCGCAGTGAATGGCTGGTAAAAAAATTGCCGAATGGTCTCGAATCGAAGGTGGGGAGGTTATTTGAAGGCGGTCATGATCTTTCGGGGGGTGAATGGCAGCGGTTGGCGCTGGCGCGTATCATGTACAGGGATGCCGATATCTGGATACTGGATGAGCCCACTTCTTCCCTGGACCCCGAGGCGGAGGCTGCCATCTTCGCCGAGCTGAAAGAGAACCTCAAGGGGCGTATCGGCATTGTGATCTCTCACCGGTTTTCAACCGTACGCATTGCCGATCGTATTGCTGTGATCGATAATGGCCGGGTAGAGGAGCTGGGTAGCCATGAGGAGCTGCTGCGGGCCGGGAAACGTTACGCGGAGCTTTTTGAGCTGCAGGCGGCGGGGTATCGTTAAATGCGGCGAGCTGCCGGGTCATCCGGCGCTCTTTTTCGCGTCCTCCAGGAACTTAGCCAGTCCAATATCCGTTAGCGGGTGGTTCAACAATCCAAGGATGGGCTGCAACGGGCATGTGCATACATGAGCACCCAGCTCGGCGCATTTTATAATATGATTGGCAGTCCTGATAGAGGCGGCGAGGATCTGGGTGGTATATTGCTGGACGGAGTAGATGGTGGCTATCTGATCGATGAGCTCTGTGCCGTCCCAGCCGCTGTCGTCGATACGGCCTATGAAGGGGGAGACGTATACGGCGCCTGCCTTTGCCGCCAGGATCGCCTGTCCGGCGGAGAATACAAGTGTGGTATTGACCCTGATCCCATCACCGGTGAGCCATTTGATGGCTTTGACACCGTCCTTTGTCATCGGCACCTTTACCACGATGTTACGATGGATGGCTGCCAGTTTTTTCCCTTCCTCTATCATGCTGCTGAAATCCGTCGTGGTCACTTCCGCGCTGATGTCCCCGTTCACCATTTCACAGATGGTCTTGTAATGGGCGGCGATCGCTTTCTCTCCTTTGACGCCCACTTTTGCCATGAGGGTTGGATTGGTGGTTACGCCGTCCAGGATGCCCATCTCGTTTACTTCCTTTATCTCGTCGAGATTGGCTGTATCGATAAAGAGTTTCATATGCCCTTTTGAGGGCAAAAGCGCAAAAATTGCACCACGGGTGGGAGCGTCAACGGATGGCCGGGGGAGTTATCGCCCGTTGGCCCGCAGGACGGTGATATCCTTCTTATCGTCGTCGTCGTAGGTCTTTTTGACGATGTAATGCCATTGTTTTTCAGACACATCTACAAAAAAGATATCCCCTTTTTTGTGGGCGGCAACGGCATCCTGGAACTCCTTGGGCATCATTTCCTCGCCGAAGAACCAGCCGGTATCGCCGTGGGTGGTATTACCGTCCATGGTATATTGGTCGGACAACTGCTCGAAGGGGGTTCCTGCGTTTGCCTTGTCCACGATGACCTTTTTCAGGCTGTCGATCTGGGAGTTGGAGAGTGATCCGCCGTCCAGGAAAATATAGCTTGCGCGGTATTTTACTGTTTCCGTATGCTCCAGGACCTTATAGGTGACGTAGCCGACGGAGAAGATGTCTCCCTTGTTTTGCCGCAATAACCGCTTGTCGATCAAGGAGGTGTCTTTTCCTGCGGACAGGTGGAGAAGGGCCGGTTTGAGACCTTTGTTGGCGTCTACCCAGGCTTGCGCCTGCTGGACGGTGCCGATGCTTTTAAACTGGTCGGTTACGGTAGCCTGTGCGAATGTTGACATTGAAGTGAGCAGTAGAAAGCCTGCCAGGGTATGTTTACTCACGTTCATAATAATTTTAAGATGGAGTTCGTGAATCTTCGATTTCATATCCAAAATCCGATTTTAAGTTTATGAAGATACTATTTTTTAGTACGCTTGTTGTCATGAATATACGCTGGTCCGGGGGAGATAGTTGCTTGCAAGGCACCGGCCAGGCTGTCTTTTAATCCTCCTATCCTTTTTGGCTTTTTATTTCAACCAATCCTTTAAAGATTCGCCCCGAAAATCGACTGGCCAAACTGAGTAATTATGAGGACCCTTCTTATCCTTCTTATCCTGCAGATATGGGTATCTGCTGTTTCCGGCCAGGAGGCTGCCGGGAGGATCACCGGCAGAGTAGAAGACGCCGGCGGCAGGCCGATGGATGGGGTTTCGGTCTCTCTGCAGATGAGCGCCGACTCATCCACGATAAAAGTGGCTATCACGGGTAAGTCCGGCCAGTTTACATTTGATAAGATCCAGGCCGGTGCTTATGTGCTTGCCGTCACACATATTGGTTATACCAACTGGCACAGCCAAACGCTCGAAATAACGGTCTCAAAGCCGTCCATATTACTGAATACTATTTCCATACAGTCATCCGATGCGGCTCTCAGCCAGGTAACCGTAGTGGGCAGGCGGCCGTTGATCGAGAACAAGATCGACAAGACGGTGGTGAATGTAGACGCATCTGCTACCAATGGCGGTCTTACCGCTTTGGAAGTATTGGAAAAATCTCCGGGCGTAATGGTAGATAATGATGGGAATGTCAGCCTCAAGGGCAAGCAGGGGGTGATCATCATGATCGATGGTAAACCCACCTACCTCAGCGCACGGGACCTGGCTGCTTATCTGAAGAATATGCCGGCAAACCAGCTCGAGCAGGTGGAGATCATGAGTCAGCCTCCTGCCAAATATGATGCTGCGGGGAACTCAGGGGTCATCAATCTGGTTACTAAAAAGAACAGGAACAATGGCTTCAATGCATCGCTGACTGCCAGCGCCATTATAGCAAGGTATTTCAAAAGCCCGAATAGCATCACTTTTAACTGGCGTCAGGGGAGGTTCAACATCTATGGCAACTATGGGTATGCTTACTGGGAGGGCTTCAATGAGGTCCATGCAAATAACAGCCTTCGGGAAAATGCAGGCGCTGCCTTTAACAGGTATACACTCCAGTATACCTATGGCAGGTACTCAGACCGGGGTCATACTTTCCGCGCAGGAATGGATTATAATGCCGATAAAAAGACCACCATTGGGTTCTCTGTCAATGGCACTGTGGATGACCAGTGGTTTACATCCGGATCAACTACAGATTTTTATGACAGTCTGCATCGGTATGTTCAGTATAATGCCGCGCAGTCCCTGAATAAAACGCCCGAGACTCATCTCGGCTTTAACGGAAATTTTACCCGCAAACTGGATGGAAAGGGAAGTGAGCTCTCTGCAGATGCCGACTATATATATTATAACACCCAGGGTACGATAAACTCCAACAATTACCTGTACAATGCCGACAAGATCCCTTCCGATGCACCCTATTTGCTCAATGGGTTGCTGCCCTCGCTGATAGATATTTACAGCATAAAGAGCGATTATAAAAAGGTGCTGAAGAATAATACAACCATCGAGGCTGGTATCAAATCAAGCTATGTGAAGACGGACAATAATGCTATTTATACATTGTACGACAATTCACTGAAAACCTGGGAACCGGACGCTTCCATCAGCAATCACTTCATATATAAAGAGAACATCAATGCTGCCTATGTCAACTGGCAGCAGCGGATCAAAAAATTCTCTTTGCAGATGGGGCTGCGCATGGAGCAGACCCATACCAATGGCGAGCAGACGGTAAATAACATCCATTTCAAGAGGGACTATCTCCAGGTGTTCCCTACCACCTATCTCACGTATAAGATGAATGAGAACAGCACGTTGGGGATCTCTTATGGCAGGAGGATCGAAAGGCCCTCTTATCAAAGTCTCAATCCATTCCGTTTTCAGCTGGACCGGTATACCTATGAGCAGGGAAATCCCGACCTGAAGCCGCAGTTCAGTAACAACATTGAAGTGAGCTACAATTATAAGGGAGAATGGAATATATCCGCCAATTATACCATGACCACCGATATCATGAGCGATGTGGTGATCACAATGAAGGCGGCCGGAGATTCTAATTATACCACTTACGAGACCACGCAGAACATCGCTTCCCAGCGAAACATCGGCCTGTCTATCAACTACAGCAAGCAGCTGATGAAGTCATGGACGCTGAATACCTTTTTCAATGTATACAATAACCGTTACAAGGGAGTGGTCGACAGCACGGGTGTCGATGTAAGCTATACCTCTTTCAACGGGAGCTTCAATACGCAATACAACTTCAAAAAAGGGTGGACGGGAGAGATCAGCGGCTTCTACTATGCAAAGAATTATGTCAGTGGTGTAAGACTGGCAAATGGCCGGGGCATGTTCTCACTGGGCGCTTCCAAACAGCTGTTGAATGGGAAGGCGTCCGTGAAATTAAATCTTCGCGATCCTTTTTACCTGATGAATTTTACCTCCCGTACCAGCCTCAGCAAGGGGCTTACATACAGCCATTCTATCTGGGATAACCGGAGGGTCATTCTTACCCTGGTCTATCGCTTTGGCAAGACGATGGATAGTCAGCGCCAAAGAAGGAACGGCGGAGCCAATGATGAGCAAAGCAGGGTAGGTGGCAGCAGCCAGCAGTAGGCAGGTTGCGATTTTTTTTATTTACTTTTGGCCAAATTAGCGCATACATGCTCGCTGAAGACATTGCAACGCTGTCCCTTAAGGTGTCTGAACAGGATGATGAACGTGCATTCGAGCAGATATTCCTTCATTTTTATCCCAGGCTGTTCTCTTTTGCCCTGACCTATCTGAAGAACCGCGACTGGGCGACCGAAGTCGTGGAGGATGCGCTGATATATATATGGGAGAACAGGAAGGTCCTGCCGGCTATCAAAAACCTTACTTACTATTTATATGTCGCCACCCGGAATGGGGCATTGAATTGTCTGAAAAAGAACCGCAAGGAAGCCACCCTTCACCTGGATGAGGCTCAGGCAGATAGCCTCCACTTTCACAGGGATCCGGAACATATCCTTATCTCCGGAGAGATCCTTCTGTCCATCGAAAAAGCCATCAGCTCTTTGCCGGGCAAGTGCCAGCTGATCTTTCGTCTGGTAAAAGAGGAGGGGCTGAAATACAGGGAGGTGGCTGAATTGCTGACCCTCTCTGTTAAAACGGTGGAAGCCCAGATGTCCATCGCCCTTCGCCGGATACAGGAGGCCCTGCCGCAGCATCTGTCCGGGCAATCCCGTCAGTCAACTAAATAAATTTTTTTTATTCCTTTTAGGGGTATGGGCAAAAAATGTTGCCTTATCTGTCTGTACACTCCTTATTTATGAACGACAGATTACTGGAACTCATTGGAAAGAAACAAGCTGGAGAGCTTTCTCCTTCAGAACTGATCGAGTTGAATAAACTGATCCAGGGGAATCCTGCTTATGCGGATCTTCTTAAAACCCTGGAAAGCATATGGGACACGCCTTTACATACGGAGCAGGAATTGACGGAGGCGCATGTCAGGGACAGGTGGAATAAAATAAGGGAAAGAAGGGAGGATGAGACGGCGCCGGTATCCGGTGGCAGGGTTGTAAGAAGAATGATAAGATATGCGGCGGCAGCATGTGTCATCGTCCTTGCCGGGATAGGTGTTTGGTGGGTGAGTGGGCGTCGTACAGCCGGCGATGATCATGGGCATAATAATGTGGTGGCTACTAAGAACGGTTCTCACTCGCGGGTAACGCTGCCGGATGGGACGGAAGTATGGTTGAATGCGGGAAGCAATCTGACCTATGATGAGGCTTTTGGAAAGGAGACAAGGGAGGTGCACCTGGTGGGAGAGGCTTTTTTTGATGTGGCAAAGGATGCGGCGCACCCATTTGTGATCCATACAAAAACGATCAATATAAAGGTGCTGGGCACCACTTTCAATATACGGGCTTATCCGGATGAACCGGTGACGGAGGCTTCGCTGATAAAGGGTTCTATCGAAATATCCCTTCGGGGACGGCCTTCCGACAGGATACAGCTGCGGCCGGATGAAAAGATCGCTGTCCGTAATGATGAGCCATCGCTGTATGCGAGAAAGGATAGTGTGGCCAGCGAGCATATAAGTCCAGCGATCATGCTTTCCAAGGTGGCGTATGTGCCCGGCGATAGTATGGCTGTGGAAACTTCCTGGGTAAAGAATAAGCTGATCTTCAGGGACAAGCCGTTCGATGAGCTGACAAAGGACCTGGAAAGATGGTACAATGTCAGTTTTATCATAAAAAATAAGGATCTGCCGTCCAAAAGATTTACAGGGACTTTTTACAACGAATCCATACAGGAGGCGCTGAACAAGCTAAAAGTGTCGTATCCGTTCCAATATAGTTACGATAAAAAGAGCAATATCATTACGATCGAATAAAAGTCATCCGGCCGTGGCCGTCAAGAAATTTTATAACCCAAAACGATCTGCCAGAAATATGAAACAATGCACATAACATCCCCCCGGCCAGTACGAAGCGCCGGTTATCCCGTCATTTAATGAGAAACGGGAAATGTTGACGCACTTCCCGTTGATAGATGAGTTAAACGAAAAGTCACACTGCCTGGAAGCTGTGCGTGACTTCTATTATCTAACCATTACTAATCACTAAATTATGCAAAAAAAAGAACAGGAATGTGCTTTTTTTTCAAGGAGCGCATGCCTGAAAATTCTACTGCTCATGAAGTTGACTGCCATATTAACGGTGATACTTACCATCCAGGTGTCGGCCAAAGTGCATTCACAGACGATGGTAAGTCTGACGGTAAAGAAAATGCCGCTCAGCAAGGTATTCCTGGAGATCGAGCGGCGGACTAAATACCGTTTTTTATTCAACAACGATCTGCTGCCTGCGGACAGGAAGGTAAACCTTTCCGTCAGGGATGAGGAGGTGACGCAGGTGCTTGATCAATTGCTGGGGAATACCACGCTGACATATAAGATGCTGGAAGGAGATGTGATCGCTATCACTGTGAGGGCTGGCGTCAGGCTGCAGAAGATCAGGATCACGGGGAAGGTGCTGAATGAAAAGGGCGAGCCGGTGCCGGGCGCCACTGTCATGGAGAAAGGAACGAAGAATGGTGTCAGTACGGATAATGAGGGGAACTTTATGATCAATGTCGACAGCGCTGCCGGCGTATTGGAAATTTCCTCCGTGGGCTATGAGACCCAGCTGTTCGAGCTGAATGGGCAGACCCAGATCAGCCTGGTGATGAAGGTGGCGGGCAAGGGTAGGCTGGATGAGGTGGTGGTCGTCGGTTACGGCGTTACGAGGAAGACCTCTCTTACAGCGGCTGTATCCACCTTGAAGGGCGGGGATGTGGCGCAGAAGCCTGTTGCCGACCTTTCCAACACCCTCGTAGGCCGTATCCCGGGGCTCATTGCCGACCAGGGCAGCGGAGAACCTGGTCTGGATGGATCGAGGATCAGGATACGGGGCAGCTCGACGACAGGCAATGCCGATCCTTTATTGGTTGTCGATGGTATTCCCAGGTCTTTTGCGCAGCTGGATCCCAACGCTATCGAAAGCTTTACGGTGCTGAAAGATGCGGCGGCAGTCGCTCCTTATGGACTGGCCGGCGCCAATGGGGTTATCCTCGTGACGACAAAAAAAGGAAGAACGGGAGCGCCTGCTCTTTCTTATAATGGCTATGTAGGTTATCAAAATGCGGCAAGGCTCCCTGACATGGTGAACTCCTATCAATATGCCCTGCTGCAGAATGAAGGCGCCATGAACAGCGGTTTGCCGAATATGCCTTTTTCGGATGCGGATATCGCCGAATACAAGAAGACCGTAGAACATGCACCGGGTGCGGACCCCAACAAATATCCCAACAGCAGGGGCCTTAGGGATGTATTGCGACGCAATGCCGTCCTCACGTATCATAATCTTGAATTATCGGGCGGCACGGAGAAGATCAGGTATTATGCGGCCCTGGGGTATACTTCCCAGGAAGGGCAGTTCGCCACTACCTGGCTGAAAAAGTACAACGTCACTACCCGGGTGGATGTAAAGGCGACCAACACCACCAATGTGTCGCTGGCGCTCAGCGGGTACGTGGTAGACCAGCATTATTCCGGTAAAGTCGACCAGACCGCCAACGATCCGAATAATATGTATGGGGCTGCCAATGGAGGCATCATGTACCAGGCGTTCCGTACTCCGCCCACTTCGGCCATTTATTATACCAATGGGCTTGGGGGCAGCTATATCGGCCGGTCGCTGGCAGGCTATATCTATAACAGCGGTTATGCATTTAATGAGAATACACAGGTCTACAGCACTTTTTCCATCGAGCAGCAGCTGCCTTTTTTAAAGGGGCTGAGCGTAAAAGGTGTTGTAAGCTATGATCCTTACAACACTTATTCCAAGATCTGGCGGACGCCTGTCCTGTCTTATGCAGCGGATTTTTCCACCAACCCTTATACTTTTACGCCTGTATATACAGAGTTCTCCCAGCCGCAGCTGAATGAGAATGTGAGCCAGAACAAAGCATTTACCTATCAGGGCTATATCAATTACCACAATACTTTTGGAAAACATGACGTCACTTTCCTGGGTGTTGCCGAAGCTCGGACGCAGAAATACTGGGGACTCGGTGCGGGCAGGACTGCCTATCCCATCAATATCGATGAACTGGACCAGGGTGGTGTTGCCGCGGGGCAGATCACTAATGGCGGATCATCTTCCGAGCAGAAGCAGGTGGGATATCTCTACCGGCTGAGCTATAGTTATGGGGGCAGGTACCTGGCGGAAGTGGCCGGAAGGTATGATGGGCATTATTATTTCGCGCCTGGAAAGCAGTATGCTTTTTTCCCGGCCTTTTCATTAGGCTGGAACATCGGGCAGGAGAATTTTATGCAACAGGTGGCGGCGCTGGACAGGCTTAAGATCAGGGCTTCCTATGGCGAGTCGGGCAACCTGGCCGGGGGCGCTTTCCAGTTCCTTACGGGCTATGGTATCTATGGGAATGCGGCTATCTTCAACGGCAGTCCTACGACTGGTGTCTTCGAGAATTCGCAGGCCAACCCCAGCATCACCTGGGAGCGGGCAAAGAAGTTCGATGTCGGGATGGAATCTTCTTTATGGAGAGGGCTCCTGACCTTCGAGGCGGACTTTTTTTACGAGCGCAGATCCAATATGCTGGTGACTCCGAACGTCATTGTACCCGTGGAATACGGCATCGGTCTTCCGCAGGTGAACGGAGGGATAGAAAGCAACCGGGGCATGGAATTGGCGCTGGGTACATCGCATAGTTTCCGCAATGGTTTGCGCATAGAGGTAGCCGGCACTTTCACGTATGCGGTGAACAAGCTGCTGCAGGTGTATGAGACCGGCGCCACCTATAACAACCCCAACAGAAGACAGACAGGCAGGGCCAATGGAACGCAGTTCGGACTCAAAGCCCTGGGCTATTATACTTCCGACGATTTCACCGCCAACGGCAAGCTGAAGCCCGGCGTTGCCTCGATACCCGATGCACCGGTGCAGCCCGGGGACCTGAAATATGCGGACCTCAGCGGACCCAACGGCAAGCCTGACGGCATCATCGACGACAATGATCAGACGGTGATCGGGAAGCCCAACGGCAGCCCGCAGATGATCTTCGGATTGGTGCCCACGATCTATTACAAGGGAATCGACCTGAACTTCCTGTTACAAGGCGCCGCGGATGTGACCCTGCCCGTGGGTGGAAGTCTCGTGCATCCGTTCGATCAACAGGGTTCGGCTACCGGGCTGGCCTATAAGGATCACTGGACGCCTGCCAATCCTCATGCATTGTATCCCAGGATCTACAGTAACCAACCGGATTACGACACCCGGTGGTCTTCCTGGTGGCTGCGGGATGCGTCTTATCTGAAGCTCAGGAACCTGGAGCTGGGTTATTCTTTCTCCAATACGATGATCAAACGCTGGGGTATGCAGCGGCTCAGGGCCTATGTCGCAGGACAGAACCTGTGGACCTGGACGCGTATGAAAGAGCAGATCGATCCGGAGGCGCGCTCGAGCAACGGACAATATTATTTTCAACAGCGGGTGTTCTCCTTTGGCCTCAACGTGACCTTCTAACATTAAATTATTAGCAGCATATGAACATGATAAAAAGATATGGATGGGTTGCCCTGATGATCCTGGGGATGATGGGATGCAAAAAGGGATACCTGGACATCGCGCCCAAGAATTTTCTTTCCGACGATGCCGTGTGGGCGACTACGGACAATGCGGATTTGTTCCTGAACGATATATATAACCAGCTGCCCAACATCAACAATGAGACCGAGCACCTGGATCAATACACTGATAATTCGGATGTAGGTGTACTTTGGATGAGCGGATATGCGAGGATCGCGACGGCGCAGGTGACCCCGAACAATGTCCCCACCGGTCCGTGGGACATGTGGACATGGAGCGCGAATTACCAGAAGATCAGAAAATGCAATTTGTTTATCCAGAAGGTGGGAGCGTCGGGTCTGCCAGCCGATTATAAGACTAAGCGCATAGCAGAGGCAAGGTTTCTCCGGGCGTTGTTGTATCACTGGATATGGATGGCGTATGGCGGTGTACCGGTGATCAGGGATGTACTGGACAATGTTACGCAGGGGGATAGTATTTACCGGCCGAGGAATACGGAGGTGGAGACCTTTACTTTTATCGACAAAGAGCTGGATACAGTGTCAAGGATATTGCCTGCCACCTATGGTGCGGCGGATTTTGGCCGGCCCACCAGCGGAGCTGCCCTTACGCTGAAAGGCTGGTGCGAGCTGTATGAAGCAAGTCCGCTGCGTAACCCCGGCGGAGATGTAAATCGCTGGAAAGCGGCTTCTGCAACTTGCCGCCAGGTGATGGGCTTGGGAGTGTACAGCCTGGTGAGTGATTTTTCCGGCCTGTTTCTCGTAGGGGATAACAACAGCAGCGAATCCATTTTTGCACGGCAGTATGGACCCAATCAGGGATCGACCATCCTCGGCAAGGAAGGACCTACAATGAATGCGGCCGGGGCTGAGGTCAGCTGGGGCAATTTCCAGCCTACGCAGGAGCTGGTGGATGATTTTGCCATGGCCAATGGGAAGGCCATCGGGGATGCGGGGTCGGGTTATGATCCGCTGCATCCTTATGCCGGCAGGGAAGACCGGTTTTACAAGACCATTCTTTATGATGGAGCGTCCTGGCGGACCGATACTATTTACACCCGTGAGGGAGGAAATAATTCCATCGATCTGGGTTATGCCAGTGATAAGACGCATACGGGTTACTATGCACGTAAAAGGCTGGACCCTTCCATGGATCCCGGCAGCTATTTCAGCGGCATCTGTTATCAGAACTATATGTATTTCCGTTATGCGGAGGTGCTGTTGAACTTTGCGGAAGCGGAGAACGAAGTGAATGGGCCTACCAGCGAGGTGCTGGCTGCGGTCGACTCGGTGCGGTCGAGAGGTCATCTGCCTACGATAGAAGACACATATGGACCGGTGAGCCAATCCCAGCTGCGGGATATCATTCGGCGGGAGCGCCGGGTGGAGCTTTGCTTTGAGGACAAACGCTGGTGGGATGTGTTGCGCTGGAAGATCGCGGAAAAAATGCCTGATGGATCGCCCGGGGTATTGAACCGTCCTGAGACAGGGATGGTGATTACGGGGACGACCGGGAACCTTACCTACACCCGTACGAATGTCCGTAACAGGATATTCCTGTCCAAGATGTACCTGATGCCCATTCCGCAGCCTGTGCTGGATCAGAATCCTGCCATTCAGAAGCAGAATGGGGGGACGGATGGATGGGTGAATGGACAGAATCCAGGTTATTGATTGATCTTTTAAAAAATGAATTATGCGATCTATAGGAATAGTTCTCTTATTAGTGGCCGCTATTACCGGCTGCAAAAAAAATAATGCGGGTGGCACCACCGTGTATATGCCCGCGGGGAATAAGGCCGTCAGCGCCACCTTCGATATAACGGATACCATTGCGTACACCGCTTCGCTCGTAGGAGTCGATTATCCCACTGTCTCCACCGCGGCCGCGGGTGATATCACCGTCAGCTTTAAAGTAAATGCAGATCTTGTGAATGCTTTTAACCAGGAGAACGGTACGAATTACAGTATCCTCCCGGCGGCCAATTATTCATTCGATGCTTCGGGTGTGATTGCCAAAGGAGCGACTGCTACGGCGCCTTTAAAGCTGGTGATAAAGAACGGTGATCAGCTGGAGCCTTTCTCCAGCTATCTGCTGCCGCTGAGCATCGACCAGGTGAGCGGCGGACAAATGGGCAGCATGCAAAAGACTACTTATTATGTCATCACCCGGAGTCCCGCCCTGGAAGATCTGCCGGCGTTTGATCGCACGGCCTGGGCGATTGCGGGGTATTCGACACAGGAGCCTGCCGAAGGGAGCGGGAATGGGCTTGCCTCGACTGCTATCGACGGTAACTATGATACCTATTGGCAATCGCAATGGGCGGGCAGCGAGCCGGGGCCTCCTCACTTTATCACCATCGATATGGGGGAGACCAAAACCATCCATGGGGTTTCCATCGTGGACAGGAGCTTTGAGGGTGACTGGGCTACCAACGGGCATGGACAACCCAAGGCCATGACGGTTGCGCTGAGTATGGATGGTGTCAACTGGACGGATGACGGCAGCTTCCAGGTGCCGATCGTCGAGCCGCAGGCAGAGATACGGTTCTTCCTGCCTGTGTTCAAAGAAGCGCGATATTTCAGGATTACGGTGACCAGCGTATGGGCCACCAACAGTACTAATATAGCAGAGATATATGCATTATAAAAAGATCCAACGGTACAGCGGATATCAATATAATAACATGAACGGTAAGAGATCCCTTTTTGCATTTTTGATCCTGGCGCCTTTTGTACTTTTTGCGCAACCCGACTGGGAGAACGAACAGGTATTTGGGATTAATAAAGAGCCGGCCCGCGCAGGCTTTACCCAGCCTGGCGCTATTTCCCTCGACGGCAACTGGAAATTCCATTGGGTCAAACAGCCATCTGAGCGGCCCCTGGATTTCTACCGGATCGATTATGATGCCGCTGGGTGGAAAGAGATACCCGTGCCTTCGAATATGGAGATGCAGGGCTATGGCACGCCTATTTATACGAATATCACGTATCCTTTCAAGCTGGACCCGCCGCGGGTGATGGGACAGGTGGAGGAGAGCTGGACTACCTACAGGGAGCCCAACCCGGTGGGGTCCTACCGGAGATATTTTGATGTCCCAGCGGAATGGGATGGCAGGGAGGTTTTTATCCATTTTGATGGGGTGATCAGCGCTTTTTACATCTGGGTCAATGGACAAAAAGTGGGCTACAGCGAGAACAGCATGAGCCCCGCGGAATTCAATATCACGCGGTACATAAAGCCCGGCAAGAACCTGGTGGCTGTGGAAGTGTATAAGTTCAGTGACGGCAGTTACCTGGAAGACCAGGACATGTTCCGGTTTAGCGGCATAGACAGGAGCGTCTATTTGTTTGCCACGCCCCGGCAGCATATCCGGGACTTTTTTTTACAGCCTGATCTTGCGGCGGACTTTGGCTCGGCGATGTTGAAGGTGACAACGGTTGTCCGGAATGAGGGGGTAAAGAAGGGACAGGTGAATAATCTGGAGATTAGTGTCTTTCAGGCGGATGGCCGTCTGCTTGATGATAAGGTATTTGTCCAGGCGGGTGGTATCGCTGTCGAGGGGAATAAAGAACAGGTGATCAACCTGGAACGCAAGGTCGATCATCCTTTGCTGTGGACTGCGGAAACCCCCAACCTGTATACAGCCGTATTTGTATTGAAGGATGAGAAGGGAAGGGTGGTGGAAACGGTGAGCTCGAAGTTTGGTTTCCGGAAGGTAGAGGTCAGGAACAGCCGGCTTTTTGTCAACGGGCAGCCCGTGCTGTTGAAGGGGGTGAACCGGCATGAGGTTCATCCTGCATACGGGAAGGCCGTTCCCCTCGCTACGATGATCAGGGATATCCAGCTGATGAAGCAATACAATATCAACACCGTAAGGACCTGTCACTATCCTGATGATCCTGCGTGGTACAGGCTTTGTGACGAATATGGTCTTTATGTCGTCGATGAGGCAAACCTGGAAACCCATGGCGCCTGGGATATGCTGACCAAGGACCCTAAATGGGGACCTGCTTATGTGGACAGGGAAGTAAGGTTGGTACAAAGAGATAAAAACCATCCGTCCGTGATCATCTGGTCCATGGGTAATGAGTCCTGGGGAGGTGTCAACTTTGTGACGGGCAGAAAGGCCATTCTTGCCATCGACTCATCCCGTCCCATCCATTATGAAGGATATAACGAGATCGCGGATATCGAGTCCAGCATGTATCCCTCGGTGGGGACGCTGATCTCGGAAGGGGAGAAGACTTCGCCCAAACCATTTTTTATGTGCGAATATGCTCATGCGATGGGGAATGCGGTAGGCGATCTGAAGGAGTATTGGGATGCCATCGAGTCGCATAAACGATTGATCGGAGGCTGCATATGGGAGTGGGTGGACCAGGGTGTCAACAAGGCGATCCCCGGCGACACCATGGGCAGGACGTTTTTTGCCTATGGCGGTGATTTTGACGATCAGCCGAATGACGGTTCTTTTAGCATCAAGGGGCTGGTGACTTCCGACAGGAAGGTAAAGCCGGAGCTGGAGGAGGTGAAAAAAGTGTACCAGTATGTAAAGATCGAGCCTGCGGATGTGCTGAATGGAAAGGTGAAGATCACCAACAAATATGGGTTTACCGATCTTCGTCAGTTCGAGCTGGGGTGGTCGCTTTCCGGGGATGGGCGTGTATTGCAGTCAGGCGTGCTGTCTGCGTTACAGTTGGGACCGGGTCAGTCGGCTGTAATCGACATTCCTTTTATAAAGCCTGTTTTAACGCCGGGTGCTGAATACTGGTTGAAAGTGGAGTTCAGGTTGCCGAAGGACGAGGTCTGGGCAGGGCGGGGGCATGTCGTGGCTTGGGAGCAGATGGCTGTTCCATATGATGTGCCAGCCAGGCCGGCGGTGTCGTCCGGGGATATGCCTGGGTTGAATGTGATGGATGGTGGAGGGGTGGTAGCGATTCACGGCAGATCGTTTGACGTCTCTTTTGATAAACGCACCGGGACGATGTCTTCCCTGATGTACGGCACGATGCATATCATCGATGGAGCGCAGAATGGGCCTGTATTCAATTTATACCGGGCGCGGCTGGATAATGACCGGACGAAGGAAAGAGGCCCGGGTATCGAATGGGAAAAGGCAGGATATGACAGTCTCACCTATGAGCTGAAGGAGTTCAAGGTCAACCCTGTCGATGCGAAGACAGTGAAGGTTGTTACGGTAATAGATGCGGTGACGAAGTCCGGGTTCAGCGTGTCGACATCGGTACAGTATGTAGTCCATGGTGACGGCGTGATCGATGTGGTTGCTACGTTCAACCCCGGGAAGCATGACCTGGACATACCCCGTTTGGGTCTGCGTATGGCGCTGGCGGGACAATTGGAGAATGTGCAATGGTATGGACGAGGGCCGCAGGAGAATTATGCCGACAGAAAGGAGTCCGCGGCTTTTGGCGAGTACAGCAGGTCCGTCGCGGATATGGTAGAGCCTTATGAACGTCCGCAGGGTATGGGCAACCGGGAGGACACCCGCTGGTTGAAACTGACAAATGCGGAAAATTGTGGGATCCTCATCCTCGCAGATGAGAAGCTGAATTTTACCGCTTTGCATTTCACCGACCAGGATTTGCGGCGTGCCGCCCATCTTTACCAGCTAAAGCCCCGTAGGGAGACGATCCTGAGCCTGGATTACAAACAAATGGGCATCGGCAATGCCAGCTGCGGACCGACGCCGCTGCCACAATATTATATTGCCGACAAGCCGGCCGGGTTGTCATTCAGTATCCGTGCATCAGCTCCTTTACATATTTTTTAAATGTTTTGCCGATGGGTAGTTCGATATTCCCGATCATCAGCTGCTCGTCGGCAACTACATCGATCCTGGATTTGTTGACTATATATGATTTATGAATGCGCAGGAACGATGATCTCGGCAGGTGCCCTTCCAGTTCTTTTGTCGTTATTTGCGTGATCAGTACTTTTTTATCAAGAAATACCTTTACGTAGTTGCCCAGACTTTGTATAAATAGAATTTTATCAAGGGGTATCGACTGGGTGGCCCCATCGATCCTGAGATCGATATGAGCGTCAGGTAGGGATGGCGACAGGTCTTTATCTATCCATCGTATCAGCTTTTCGATGGCTTTATTGAACCTTTCAAAAGGGATCGGCTTTTTAAGATAGTCTACAGCATTGTAGTCGTAACTCTCCGCTGCGAATTCCGAGTAGGCCGTTGTAAAAATGACAAGCGGCGGTTTTCTCAGCATTTGCAGAAAGGCGAAGCCGTTTATTTCCGGCATGGTGATGTCCAGAAAGATCAGGTCTACAGGGGTGTTTTTCAGGAATGTGAGCGCTTCGGGGGCATTAAAAGTATTGCCGGCCAGCTCGAGGCCCGGTGTCCTTCCTATATAGTTTTCAAGGACCTTATGGGACCCTGGTTCATCGTCTACTATCAGTACGCTGATCTTTCTCATAATTTATAGATAAATTGACAATGTATTCATCCTTTCCGGGTTTGATCTGAAGGTCGTGATGTTGTGGGTACAACAGCTCCAGCCGCCGGGTGGCATTGAACAAGCCTTTTTTTGTAGAAGGGTGGGTTACCTGCACAATACTGTTCTTTACCATCAGATCCAGGTTCCCCGACGTATCACATAGCATGATCTCGATGGTGGTTTTTTGTATCGTGTCGGCGCCGTGCTTAAAGGCGTTTTCGATAAAAGGGAAGAGGATCAACGGTGCAATTTCTTTCTCCTGATGAGTAATATTCTTTGTGTAGGAGACGGAACATCTTTTACCCAGGCGTTCGATCTCAAAGGCGATATAGTTTTCTATAAATGTGATCTCTTCGTTTACGGGGATCTTTTCTTTGTCGGAGGAGTCGAGGATAAAGCGCATCAACTCGCTTAACCGCAGGATAAGATCGTTGCCGGATTTGTCGTTGTGCAATGTGTAGCTATAGATGTTATTCAGGGCGTTAAAGAGGAAATGGGGATTCAGCTGAGACCTTAACTGTTGTAATTCCGTCTCCCGTTTCAACAGGCTGGCCTGGTAAAACTGCTTCCTCTCCTGAAAATACCTGGTCGATAAGAAAATGGCGATGCCCAATGATGTGTAAAGAACAAAATAGAAGATCTCGGTTGTGTGGCTTATGGGGAAGCTCCTGTAGTAATTGGAAAACTCTTTCTTGACAAAGAACCATAGTGCATAACCGGCAGATATGCATAAGATATAAACGGCTATTTTTCTTCTAAGCAATAGTTTATCCAGCAGGATCTTATTATGAAAAAATACCCATAAAAAAATAAAGGTGAAATAGGAAAGCACCAGGAAGATCGATCGGGCAGTGATATTTCTTGCATCTCCAAAATAGCCCATCGCACTGATGGTTATGGCTATAAGGTAGGCAAAAAAATTCCTTGCATAATAATTGTTATAACTAAAACCGCGTTTCAAAAGACCAGGTTTACAGGTGTGACGACAGGAACTTATTTATCAACGAATATACCTCGTCCGGCTTGTCTTTCCAGATAAAAGTGCCTGCGCGGGGGATGTCCGTTACCTGTATCAGTGGGTTTTTTACAGATGCATCTTTCCAGGTATCAATGAATTGGAGGCGTAAGTAGCTATTGGCGGACGCCTGCAGAATGTCATCGTTGAACATTGCCCGCAATATCAGTGCGGGGCATTTTATTTTA
>Ga0105241_10000086_pt1 | contig 69935 bp, 61 predicted proteins | sample KBSC64metaG_FD_80422 | JGI IMG/M metagenome (GOLD analysis project Ga0105241, IMG submission 80422) | Corn rhizosphere microbial communities from Kellogg Biological Station, Michigan, USA - KBS C6-4 metaG | ecosystem: Host-associated > Plants > Roots > Rhizosphere > Soil | place: Michigan, USA... | reverse complement strand
CGTTGTATAAAGCTTTACGCAAAGGATCGCTCATATATTCCCAGTGGGCCGGTTTATCGCCCAGACGGCCGTTGTAGTTAATACCGATATCGTAGCCTCGTTCGCCGAATTCCCATATCATTTTAGGACCCGGGGCGCTCAACAAAAAGGCTGCAGCCAATTCCTGTCGTTTTAGCCCTGTAGCGATGTTTTTTACATCATAGGTCCCGCTTGCATTACCATAATTCTCGTTCTTGTACATCAGGCGTTCTTCGTCATGACTTTCGGCATAATTAACCAGGTTATCGGGGGCGGTATAAGTGTGCGCTGTAAAGAATAAACTTGTCAAATCGGATGTTGGTACCCAACCCATGGAGCCTTCATTAAAAGCATAGTTCATGTTATTCCATTGCATCATCCCATTGGCCGATTCTTCTTTCTCTTCCTTGTCGGAAGCAAAGTTTTCCAGTATCACGTAGAAATTATTGTTATCAATACTCTTTATAAAGGTGTTGTAATCGTTCCAAATAGCAACACGACTGGCATCATAAGCGCTCCATGCGTTAACATCTGTAGGATTATTTGTTTGAGTAAAGCCTTTGGCGAGGTCAAAACGGAAGCCATCGATTTTATACTCGGTCATCCAAAACTTCATCACATTTTTAGCAAAATATTTAGTAGCTGCGCTTTCATGATTAAACTGATAACCTACATTATAAGGGTGGGTAGGATCTACATTAAACCAGGGGTTGTTTGAGGCGGGCTTTTGTGTCGCGGAATTAAAATACAACTGCACCATTGGCGACGAGCCGAAAGAATGGTTCAACACCATGTCTTGAATTACCGCAATGCCGCGCGAATGGCATTCGTCAATAAAGGCTTTCAGGTCATTTTTAGTGCCATAATATTTATCAGGCGCAAAGTAAAAGTTAGGATTATATCCCCACGAATCATTGCCTTCAAACTCATTAATAGGCATCAGCTCAATGGCATTCACACCCAGGGTACTAAGGTAGTTCAAGGTGTCCTTAAGAACTTTATAATTATGAGCGGCAATAAAATCGCGTACGTGTAATTCGTAGATCACTAATTTATTTTTAGCCGGCCGTGTAAAACTGGTGTTTTTCCAGGTGTAGGCTGGTGGGCTGGCCTGCATCACACTTACAATGCCAGTGGTTGAGCCCGTTGGGTATGGTTTTAAATTGGGATAAACATCGGCAGTAATATATTGGTCGTTAGCCGGATCGAGAATTTTTTGGCAATACGGATCGGCAACTTTAAGATTAGCATCTACCAGGTATTGGTAGGCATACTCCTTTGTAGGGTCAAGATTATCAATTTGCACCCACCAACGGGTACCGTCGGTTGTTTCGTTCATTTTGCTAGGCTGCCAGTTATTAAACTCGCCTATCAGGCTGACAGATGTTTTATTGGGAGCATAAATGTTAAATATAGCTGACGTGCCCGCGTTGATATAGGTAACACCGTCAACTGTGCCCGCCGGCAGATCTTTTCCATTGGCAATGGTCGTTGTGGTGGTGTTAATCTTGCTAACATTAGAAGATTTTTGGCAACCCAATGTTACAAAAAGCAGCAGCAAAGCCAGTAAAACATATTTTGTTTTCATACTACTAAATAAATCTTATCTATTATTCATGATTTTACCGGCCTGAGCCAATGCTTTATAAAACCAACCCGTAACAAGTACGGGTTGGTTTGTTGGTTAATTAAACTATTGTTTAACAGCAGTATAAGTAGCAGATGTCGCGTCAGTAGCGCTTACAGCGAATGTTAGTGCATAAGTGCCGCTTGCAGTAACTGAAATATTGTTGCCGTTTGATGAAGTTAAGGTTGCGCTTGCCGCTGATGTTGGCCAACCATAGCTGGTTCCCCAGTCGTGATTTTTTCTGAACTTAAACGAGCCGGTTGACACCAGAGGCGTAGTTAATGTCCATAATTGTGATCCGTTGTTAAATTTCATATCCACATCAGTACCCCAACCCAGTGCAGCATCACCAATAACGCTGTAATAATCAGCAGGGGCGATGGTCAAAGTATTGGTATTGGTATTTAAAGTAACCCAATACTGTCCTGCAGTGGTAGGCGCATAAAAGTTATTGGCTCCATTGTAAGTTACTGTATAACTTGCAGACGTAGCGCCAGTAGTCGCGGCATCACCTGTTGCATACTTGTTATTCCAGTTTTTTGCCGGGGTTATTAAAAACTGGTTGTTCCCGGCGGTAAAGTTGATAATGCCTGTATAAACACCATTACCTGTAGCCGATTGCAAACTATCAGCAGTTGAAGGGTTCCAGCCCTGGTACGCACCCGGTACATAAACGTATGACACCAGGGCAAAAGGCGTAACCGTTAAACCTACAACGTTTGAATAAACAATGCCTGCGGTTGAACTTAGAGAAGATTTTACCCGGACCTCTATTTGTGCACTTGTCCCGGTAGCCAGATTCATACCCAACAAAATATTGTTTAGATCCTGAACGGTATAGCTTTGTGATAAAGCTCCTGGAGCTAAAACAACCTCTTTTTTAGGGGTAGCGAAGTTATCGCCTTTTACGTCAAACTGTAACGTGTTGGTTACTGCAGCGCTATAACCGTAGCTTGGCGCCGTTGCTGTAAATGTTACTGCGGTAGTAGTTAAGTTAGCCTTAACTAATGCGGGCGTAGTTGTAGAAGCTGATAATGTTGCTGCAGTTGTGCGACTGTTGCTTATGGTGGTTAAGCTCCCATCCTTTTTGCAAGACACCAACATCAGCAGTGCTATACAGCCCAATGCGAGTGTTTTGGTAACTAATGTTTTCATTTTCTTTTCTTTATTTTAGTGAAAAAGGGTTATAAACAATGTATTCCAGCAGAATTGACATCTGCGAAATAGTTATTAGTAACCTGTATTTTGTTTTAAGTTTGGATTGTTAGCCAGATCCGTGTTCGGGATAGGCATCACATTACGGAAGTTTGCAACCGTTGTACCTGCCTTAACATTGCCTTTCCATGGCCATACATAGCTACCATCTGTAAATTGTCCAAAACGGATCAAATCTGTACGGCGGTGCATTTCCCATTGTAATTCACGGCCTCTCTCATCCAGTATAAACGGTAGTGTCAGCTGTGTTGGCGTGATATTACCCGTAAGGCTGCCGTCATAAGCCCTTGTTCTAACCAGGTTAACATAAGAAAGGGCTGTAACCAGGTCACCTCCTGATCCTCCGCGCAAAACGGCTTCGGCATACATTAAGTAAACATCAGCCAAACGGAACATTGGAAAATCAGTATCGGGGAAATTACCGGTAGGGTCGGAGCCTGCTGCACCTAATGAAGTAACATTTTTATATTTGGCTATCAGATAGCCATCAGTAAATGCGTAAGGATCGTTTATATCAAGGTTCTGGCCGGTCGTAAAAAACAAAGCTCTTTTGTCGGAACTACCACTGATATCGCTAAATAAAGAAACAAATGATTTGGTTGTACGTATCCCGCTCCAGCCACCATTTATGCCAAAGCTTGCTGGGTTTTCAGCGCCGCCAACCGGTGCATGCACCAAATAGGTCATACCGCCATAGCCTTGAGTATGTATACCATCAAAAGTAATAGGGAAAATAATTTCTTTTGAATTGTTGTTATCGGCTAAAAACAGATTCGCATAATGAGGCTCAAGTGTGTAACCCGCCGTAATTATTTTATTACAATAGGTGATAGCATCAGTTGAACGATCTGTGCCGGTGTAAACCTGAGCATTTAAGTATAACTTAGCTAAAAGCATCCATTCAGCAGCCTGATCGGCCCTGCCGTATTCGTTCTGACGTGCGGCAACCAGATCGCCATCAATCGCTTTTAACTCACTCTCAATATAGGCAAATACAGTTGCACGAGGTTTTTGAGGCGGAAAAAAAGCACCGATCGGATCAGTCTCTGTAACAAAAGGTACGTTGCCGTACAGATCAATAGCATGCCAATAGCTCATTGCTCTTAGAAAACGGGCTTCGGCACGGTATTGCTTAGCCAAAACCAAATTATTACCAGTTATGTGGTTTGACGCTAATTTTGAGTCGGTGGTTTGACGAATAAACTCATTACAAAGCGATATCTGATAATATATACGATCGTACATGGCACGTATAAACTCGTTGTCAGCATTCCAGTTCATATTGTGCAAGTCATGAATCGTACCATCGTTCCAGGCTATAATCGCTTCGTCAGTAGTTAGTTCCTGCATGTTATAGTATTCACGCAGATAGTTTGAAAAGCCTTCGTCTATGCCGGCTATATCAGGTTTGCCCGCCGGACCTTGCTGGCCGCTTAAAGCGTAAACAGCATACAATTTGGCCAGTACATCCTTGTAATTTGCAAAATCTGCATAAACTTTAACCGAAGTTAAATCATAGGCCGGTGTTAAGTCTTTTTTACACGATGTTACAATTGTTAACAATAGAAAACTTACTATCGCTAATCTTTTAAATATTGTTGATCTCATAATCATTATTCCTTTTCTTTTAGAAGCCTAAGTTTAAACCGAAAGCAAATACTCTTGGCCGTGGGTAGAAGTTATTATCTATACCCCCCTGAACTTCGGGGTCTAATCCTGTATATTTGGTAATCACAAACACGTTAGAAACATTACCAGTTACTCTTAAACGAGCTTTTCCTTTTAGGATCTTTCCAAAGTTGTAGCTGAGGTTTGCGTTATCCATACGTAGGAAAGAGCCGTTTTCAACATAATAATCGGAGTATAACTGATAGGTCTTAAAGTTTGTGTTCAAAACGCTCGATGATAAATTACCTAAGTAGTTAGGGAATTTAAAACCAGCTGTTGCGCCTGTGCTGGCAGCAAATGCGTTATAAATATAGTTACCCAAATTAGCCCGCATCGAAAATCCCAAAGTCCATTTTTTATAGTCAACACTTGAGTTGAAACCCATAAAAAACTTAGGATTAGGTTGTTTATAAATATACCTGTCAGCTACACCAGCGTCAGATACACCATTATGATTGATATCGACATAAACACCTTCAAGTGGTTTTCCATTGGCATCGTATACTTGTTTATTAACTAAAAACGCATTTGGAGTTGCGCCCACCAGGTAAGCCTGTATGGTGTTGCCAACACCGCCCGGTATACCGCCTACGCCGATAGGCACGGTGCTATTCTTACCGGTTTTTGATAAATTGGTCAGGGTAATTTCATTGTAAGTGACGTTATAACCGATCTTCCATTTAACATCTTTTGTACTCATCGCTACTACATTGACAGCAAATTCAGCTCCCTTACTTTCCATGTTACCTACGTTGGTAAATAAGTGGTTGGTAAGGCCTGATCCGTCAGCCACTGGGATATCGGCCAACAGATCTTTGGTTTTTTTAGAATAATAATCAATTGTACCTGTTATTCTTCCGTTTAGGAAACCATAATCCAGGCCAATGTTCGATGTAGTTGTGGTTTCCCATTTGATGTTGGGATCATAACCTTCGGGACGTAACGTAGTAGTGAACGAGTTGCCAAACTGGTATTGTGAACCGTTGTCGCCAAATGTATAGCGTGCCAGGTACGGAAAGTAATTACGGTCTATATCCTGTTGACCGGTTTTTCCGTAGCTTGCACGCAGTTTAAGGTCTGATATTACTTTTGAATCTTTTAAGAACGATTCCCGATTAATCCGCCATGCTAGTGAAACAGAAGGAAACACCCCGAACCTGTTTTCCGGACTAAATCTTGACGAACCATCACGGCGTACAGTGGCGGTTAACAAGTACTTGTCCGCCAGCGTATAATTTAACCTTGCAAAGGTTGATTCGATATAATAGTAGTTTTTATAAGCGACTACTTGTTTATTAAGGCTCGTCACCTGATCGGCTGCGAAGAAATCCTGTTCAGGGGCCGAGTTCTGAAAGTATTGATAAGAGTAACCGGCAGTAAGATCTATGTGGCTGTCTATTGATTTGATATCTTTAACATAGTTCAGATAATAATCGCTCACATAATTTAAATTATCCTGGGAATATCTGTCATAGCTGCCTTTTGAAGCAAAAGCGGATGCAGCAGTTGCTGGAATCGAAGTGCTGCCCTGACCATGAGAAGCATCATAGCCAAAGTTAACATTGGCCTTTAGGTCCTTTAAGAAAGGGAATATGTAATTAAATTGTATGTTGCCGATACTTCTTTTAACAGCGCCCAAGTCCCATTTTTCTTCTAAAAGCCCCAGCGGGTTGCGTGGCGCCAATGTATTTGGAGCGCCGCCTGATACCCACTCATAAAAGCCACCGTAATTGCTGTTGCCCGAATAAACTGGTTGTGTCGGGTCAAAGTTAACAGCCGAACCTATAACACCCTGATCGGCAAAGCGACTTTGCGAGTAAGTGCCTTTTAAATTAAGATCAATTTTTAAGCTGTTATTTAAAAGATCTTTGTTCAAGTTTAAGGCAACGGAAGTCCTTTTCAGATTACTGGTTTTTAAAACTCCGTCCTGATCCAGATAGCCCAAGGATAACCGGTAAGGCAAACCTTTTATACCGCCGCTAAAGCTGATGTCATTATCACTCGCCCAGGCATTGCGGTAAATTTGTTTTTGCCAGTCGGTGTTAGCGTTTCCTAACAAAGTGCTCTGCGTAGAGCTGCCTGTGGTGGCGGCATCAGCTTTAACCAAGGTGCGGAACTGGTCGGCAGTTAAAACTGGCACCTCTTTAGTAACATTTGATAAAGAGTTAAGGGAATTAAAAGTTACCTGTAAAGCTGCGCTTTTACCTTTTTTAGTAGTGATGATAATTACGCCGTTTGAAGCCCTTGAACCGAAGATCGCTGTAGCCGATGCATCTTTCAAAATAGTTTCCGATTCAATATCATCCGGATTAATTGAGCTTAACGGGTTGGATGCACCAGCTATAGTGTTGTTTGAAACAGGTACCCCGTCAATCACAATCAATGGATCGTTACTTGCATTTAATGATGCTCCGCCACGAATGCGAATGGTGCTTCCTGAACCTGGCGCGCCGCCATTTGATGTTATCTGCACACCCGCTACTTTGCCCTGGATCAATTGCTCAGGAGTTGTTATAGGCCCCTGGTTAAAATCTTTAGATGTTATTGTTGTAACAGACCCGGTTAAATCCTTTTTTCTGGCGGTACCATAGCCGATAACAACAACTTCGTTTAAACCTTTCGAATCGGGCTTAAGGTTAAAGTTTACGGGAACGTTCCCGGAACTTACCATAACTATACTTTGTGTGGTTATATAACCTATAAATTTGGCTTCCACGGTATACTTACCCGGTTTAACCCCGGTAATGGTATACTCGCCGTTATTCCCGGTAGCTGTGCTCAACGAACTGCCTACTACAGTTACAGTCGCTCCTGGAATCGGCATCTTGTTTTCGTCGGTAACTTTACCGGTGATGCTTCCTGTTTGCGCAAAAACGAGGTAGGGGATGAGTAGTAACGCACTAAGAAGCAGATACTTTTTAAGATAAAAAATTCTCATTTAATTTAAAATTAATTGGGGTTAGTAAAAAACTGCGTGTTTTTTATAATTAGTATTATAGTTAATACGATGATGACAAAAGCTCACAAAGATTTTTTGACTTGATGAACCTTAAAAACATACTATGGATTAAGATGCAGATTAAGTGGGGTAAAGTTTGATCATGCTTGATTTGTTTAGTTTTAAAAAGTTTATCATGGCAAACCCGATAGCAGAAAAAAAAATATTAACAATCAATTTAGCATGACACATGCTAACTCAATGATACTACTCGTACTGTTTGGTTTGATGATTTTGGTTTATAAAATAGCCTGAGCCAATAAAAACGTTTAGTTTATGTTGTCTAACATTGTTCGTTTAATTGACAAAAACACAAATGTGTGCGAACTAATAACAGAAAGCTATTTATTTAAAAAAAATATAAAAGAATATTGTGTTTTAAAAATATAGAATACTGATATATAGATGCTTGCTAAAAAGTGTGTTCGGGAAAATTTAAATAAAATTTTCGCTTTTCTATAAAAATTAACACTTATTACCGCAAAATCAAATAGCCATTGATTATTTGACTTTGCTGTAATTAGCAGTTGTTTTTACCTCGATGAGTTGCGTGAATCTGATTTTGATTTGAGCTCATATTCTTGAGGCGGGATTCCTCCTAATAAATTCTTGACAAAATAATCCCATCGGCGGCGCATCATGTAAGGCGAGAATCCGCCATAACCATGTGCAGCGTTAGGGAAAACTACCAGATCATAATCTTTATTTGCCTTTTCTAATGCTTCGACTACCAACAAAGTGTTTTGAGGCGGAACGTTATCGTCCATTAAGCCATGGGCTAACATTAATTTGCCTTTCAGATTTTTGGCATAATTCTCAGTTGCCTGTGCATTGTAATTAGAGTTCGTTACCAGGCCGTCATATCTTTCGCCCCAGTCATCTTCATAATTGCGGTTATCATGGTTGCCTGATTCGGAAATACCTACTTTAAAGAAATCGGGATAACGGAACATAGCGGTCGTAGTAGCAAAACCACCGCCGGAGTGCCCCCAAATTCCCACGCGGGTAGTATCTAAATAACCATATTTTTCAGTCAATTGCTTAATACCTGTTATCTGGTCAGGGATGGTGTTTTCGGCCATATTTCTATAGCTCATATCATGAAAGCTTTTTGAACGCAACGGGTTGCTTGTTCCTTCAATTGCTACAACTACAAAGCCTAATTCAGCTAAGGCCTGGTTATCGCCCCTTGAGGCAGCGAACGACCAGCTACCAACACTGCCACCCTGCGGACCTGGGTAGATATAATCTATAACAGGATATTTCTTATTCGGATCGAGTTTGGTAGGAGTGAACATTAAACCATAGATATTAGTCTTACCGTCGTGCGCGATCAATTTAACTGGAGTTGGTGCGTGCCAACCTGTAGCCTCAAGTCTTGATACATCTGTTTTTTCCAGATCGGTAAGCACTTTGCCGTTCAAGTCTCTTAAAACAGTAACCTGCGGCACGTTTGGCTGGGAGTAACTATCGATAAAATAGTTCTCAGAAGGAGAGAATGTTATTTGATGATTTCCGGTTTCAGGGGTAAGTACGGCGAAATGTTTACCATCAAATCCAATCTTGCATAATTGGCTAAAGTATGGGTTTTCAGCCTCGCGACCATCGGTCATAAAATATAAAACGCGGTTTTTCTCGTCTACTTTCAATAATTGTGTAACCACCCAATCGCCCTTGGTGATCTGGTTCTTCAACTTTCCCGTCGCTGCATCAAACAGATAAAGGTGTCCCCAGTTATCGCGCTCGGAAAACCAGATAATCTCACTGGTTTTTGACAAATAACGCCAGTTGATTGTACCCCAGCCAGATTCATATTGCGTCGGTACCGATTCCTCAAATACTTCGCGAACTTTCCCTGTAGCGGCATCTGCTATACGCACTTTCTCTACTTTGTGGTCACGTGAAGTAGATACGAAAGCCAGTTGACTAGCGTCAGGACTCCAGTCCACGTCATCAAAAGTGCCACTGCTGGAAATATCGTCGCTTAATGTTGCCCTGTGCGGGTCTGGTGCTACCTGCAGATTAATTACCTTCGGCCCATCAACATTAATGATAACCCGGTGGATCATAGCAATCTCTTTATCACCTGGTAGTGGATATTTCCATGCTTTCAGTTTTGGTTCGCCCACATTGGTTGAAACCAGGTACATATCGCTCGCATTACGCTGATCTTGTTTGAAAGTCGCTATCTTCTTTGAATCAGGCGACCAGCGCAGTATTGCTGCATCGCTGTGTTTCCAGCCCGCATTATCGGTAGCATACCCAAAGTCTTTTATGCCATCGGTTGTTAGTTGGGTTTCCTTGTGACTTTCTACATCACGTACCCACAGGTTGTAATCTTTTATATAAGCTACTTTTTTGCCATCAGGTGATAGCACTTCCGATTCAGCTCTCCTTCGGCCACGGCCTCTCTCTTTGCCTGCTTTTGTATGTGAATTATCCAATTGGCAGTCATAAGTCTGCAGGTTGCAGCTCCATTGTTTGCCATCAGCCTCGAAGATCACCACCTTGCCATCCGGCGAAAAGCTGATCGAATTAAATGGCAGCATATCCGCTTCGTATTGTTTGCCCGTAGCTTTTGAAAGGGAAGCAGCTAATTTTTGCTGATCAAATGCCGCTGCACGTGTCTTCTTAACCGGATCAACCAGGATAAACTCACTGCCCTTTGCCGTTAATGTCCGATACCAGAATTTGTCACCATCAAACCATACGGCTCTCGGACTTTCATGATCGATCAGCGGTGCTGTGTTATAATTTAGAAATTTTTCAGCGTGTTCGTAGTCTTTTGCAGTTAACTGAGGCCCCTGCTGGGCATTAACAGTTGCCGCTAACGCCAGAAACGGCATAGCGAGGAGTAATTTGTTCATGATGATCAGTTAAAAATTATTGGATGCAAATTAATGTTTTTTATACTTAATTGGCACGTGTAATAAGTTTGTGGCAAAAGAAAAGTAGACCAAAGGATTACGAAGCATCAAATTGGATATCCCATATGATGATGCGTTTGTCGTCGCTTACTGAAATAAGATGATTACCGTCCCAAGCCAATTTATTTATCGATAGTACATGGCCAGGATAACCCTTTTCGCGACTAATGACTTTATACAATTTAAAATCATCAGCACCCCATACTTTGATGCTTTTGTCCATGCTTGCGGTCGCGAAATAGGGTAGTGACGGATGCAATGCAATATGATTAACTGCAAACATGTGCGCAGGGATGTTTTTGATAAGTTCGAAAGTAAGCGAATCCCAGATTTTGATTTGAGCATCCCGCGACCCTGACACCAAATAACTGCCATCACGAGCGTATTGTACTGCAAACACTGCCATGGTATGCCCATGAAGACTTTTGATAAGAGAATAATCTTCAATGTCATATATTTTGATAGAATTATCGCGGCAGCCAAAAGCTACCTGTTTCTCATCCGGAGAAATGCTGATGCTGCGAATCGTATCATGGGATACAGGTATCGTATATATTTTTTGCAGGTCTTTAAGGTTCCATACTGATACGGTGCCATCTTCGGAAGCGACAAGCAGTTCGTTTTTACGCTGAACAGATTTTATATCGAATATAGGCGCCTGGTGCTCGTGTAAAACATGAGTGATCTTTTGTTCCAGAAAGTTGAAAACCAGCACGTGACCGCTTCGTAAACCTGCGAAAAGTAGGGGATAGCCTTCTGGACAATAGATTGCATAAACAGATGCCTTTACCGGGAACATTACCTTGATAAAAGTATTGTCCTTCAGACTCCATTCAACCACCCCTTTATCATTGCCGCCTGTAAATAATATTCCTGGCTTTTGCGATAGCTCCAGCGAAAATATCGGGTTACTGTGGCCGGTGAGTTCTGCTATTTTGGTTGCGGTGATCATTTTATGAATTCGCGCTCGGCAGTTTACAGTTTGCAATCAAGCTAACTGCCAACTGCAAACAGGCAACTGCAAACTTACTTATGCCTGCTCTCCAGATTTTTTGCAATAGTTTCCAGGCTTATGCCTTTTTCTCGCAGCAGGACAATCAAATGGAATACCAGATCGGATGATTCGTTGATCATATCTGTTTCGGTTTGTGCCAAAGCAGCTATCACGGTTTCTACGGCTTCTTCGCCTACTTTTTGCGCTATCTTATTCAAACCCTTTTCGCGCAGCTTATTAACGTATGAACCTTCTTTCGGATTCTCGTAACGGTCCTTAACGATCTGCTCTAATTGCAGTATAAAGTTTTGGTTGTATTCGGTGTTGAAGCAGCTTCTTGCCCCAGTATGACAGGTAGGACCGTCGGCTTTTACTTTTATTAATAAAGTGTCATTGTCGCAATCCAGCGCTATGCTTTTTACATGGAGGAAATTATTGCTTGTTTCTCCTTTTGTCCATAAGCGGTTTTTTGACCGCGAAAAAAAGGTAACAATATTCTCCTTAACGGTTTTATCGTATGCTTCCTGGTTCATATAGCCCAGCATAAGCACCTCAAGGGTTTGCTCATCCTGGATGATTACCGGAACTAAGCCGTCGCTTTTATTAAAATCAATAGTCATTATATCTATTTTCCTTTACGGATTAATTAGTAGTTCTTATTTCAATATGATTTTGCTTCAACACCTCCTTCAGATCAGGGATCAAAATCTCACCGTAGTGGAATACTGACGCCGCTAAAGCCGCATCCACATTAGATTTTTCAAATACGTCAACAAAGTGTTGTACACAGCCAGCACCACCAGAAGCAATTACCGGGATGTGAACTGCATCGTTTACCTGTTTCAAAAATTGGTTGTCGAAACCACCTTTGGTGCCATCATGATCCATGGATGTGAGCAATATTTCTCCCGCACCGCGGTTTTCTGCTTCCAATATCCAATCGAAAGTTTCTTTTTCAGTTGGTATACGACCACCGTTAAGATGAACAATGTTTTTACCCTCAATATTGCGTGTGTCAACGGCTACTATCACAAACTGAACACCGAACGCTTTTGCTAATTCATCAATCAAGGCAGGATTACGTACAGCTGCGGAGTTGATGGATATTTTATCCGCCCCAGCATTTAAAAGTGCATCCGCGTCTGCAATTTCGTTAATGCCGCCACCTATGGTGAAGGGAATGTTGATCTGTCTTGCTACGGCCTTTACCAACTCCACCATCGTTTTTCGACGCTCATGAGTTGCAGTGATATCTAAGAATACCAGTTCATCAGCGCCCTGGTTAGAATAGTTCCATGCTAATTCAACCGGATCACCTGCGTCGCGCAGGTCGACAAAGTTTACACCTTTTACTGTGCGGCCGTCTTTAACATCTAAACAAGGGATAATCCGTTTGGCGAGGCTCATATTGAAATTAGTGATTTCAAATTCCAATTTTTGATCTCATCGATATTGATGCGTCCCTCGTAGATGGCCTTTCCCACTACAACGGATTCCACCTTTATTTTGCTAAGGTCCTCAATATCTTTCATCGAACTAACACCGCCTGATGCGATCAATTTAATAAACGGTGAGTGATCAAGCAGCTTCTGATACAAATCAATACCTGCACCTGCCAGCTTGCCATCCTTGTTGATATCTGTACACAGGAAACGAAAAAATCCCAGTTGCAAACATCTGTCAACATAATCCATCAGTTTGATAGGGGAGCTTTCCATCCAGCCTGAGTATTTGATCACTTCGTCCAGTACATCTATCGCCACGATCACCTGGTCTGAGCATTTGTCTTTTCCGCAGATCTCTTTACCCAAATCAGGCAAAAAGCTTGGATTGGTGATTGCCTGTGTGCCAACAATTACGCGGTGCACGCCGGCGTCGATTAGTTCCTTTACTTTATCTATGCTACGAATGCCGCCGCCATATTGTACCTTCATATCCGTTTTACGGATCACATCAAAAAGGTATTGCTGGTTGCTGAAATCGTTCTTAGCACCATTCAGGTCGATAATATGGATGAAATCGGTACCATACGACTTGTATTTTTCGATCATTTCCTCGAGGGTAACATCGTATTCAGTTACCTGCTCGTAATTGCCCTCGCGCAGCCTTACAACACGTTTATTTAAAATATCTATCGCCGGAATTATATACATCGCTTTATAAGTTTGAAAAATTAGTTAGTAGTACTTCGCCAAATTTACCCGACTTTTCTGGATGAAACTGCACTCCGAAAAAGTTATCCTTCCAAATTGATGCCGAAAATTTTATACTATAATCTGCTGAAGCCAATGTACATCCATCATTGAACTCAATAAAGTATGAATGTACAAAGTAAAAATGTGATCCGTTTGGAATATTTTTAAATAGCGGGTTCTCTTTTTCGCTGTAAACCTGATTCCAGCCGGTATGCGGAACCTTGTATTCGGCGCTATCAGTAAACCGTTTGGTCTTTATCGGAAAGATATTCAGCATATTAGCATCACCCTCTTCTGAATGAGTCGTAAGCAACTGCATACCGACACAAATACCTAGTGTGGGCTTCTGTAAAGCCTTTATTTTTTTGACCATACCACTTTGCTGCAGCTTGTTCATGGCGGCACCGGCATGCCCAACACCGGGTATGATATAGCGGTCAAATTGTTCAAAATCTGCTTCACTATTCACCATGCCATATTTTATGCCTAACCTATCCAACGCGGCAGTTAGTGAAAAAATATTTCCGGCTCCGTATCTTATTATACCTATCATTCAGTTTGCAGTTATTAGTTTGTAGTGGCAGTCAAAGTTTGTAGTCGGGCAATGTGCGCAAACTGCAAACTGACAACTGCCAACTTAAAGAACGCCCTTGGTGGACGGTAACACCATATTATTCACATCACGCTTAACAGCCATTTTTATTGTTTTGGCAAAAGCTTTAAAAATAGCTTCTATTTTATGATGCTCATTTTGTCCCTCGGCTTTGATATTCAGATTGCATTTAGCCGCATCTGAGAATGACTTAAAGAAATGATAAAACATTTCCGTAGGCATCTCGCCAATCTTCTCGCGTTTAAATTCGGCATCCCATACCAGCCAGTTCCTTCCACCAAAATCGATGGCCACCTGCGCAAGGCAATCATCCATTGGCAGGCTGAAGCCATAACGTTCTATGCCGCGTTTATCACCTAAAGCAGTGGCAAATACTTCGCCTAATGCGATGCCTGTATCTTCAATAGTGTGGTGCTCATCGATATGCAAATCGCCTTTTGCATCAATTTCCAGGTCGATGTTGCCATGGCGCGCAATCTGATCCAGCATGTGATCAAAGAAATGAATGCCTGTAGATACTTTGGCTGTACCCTTACCATCAAGGTTGAGTTTAATATAAATATCAGTTTCTTTGGTAGTACGGCGGTGTTCAACAACACGCTCGCCTACTTTTAAAAATTCATATACTTTTTGCCAGTCGGTAGTTTCAAGGGCAATAACATTTTCCAGGGCATCGTGCTGTTCCTGGGTAAATTCACCGCTACCTAAATGCGAGCCGTTATTTAGCCAAATGGCTTTCGCACCTAAATTTTGGGCTAATATGATATCGTTTTTACGATCTCCAATAGTAAATGAACCTTTCAGGTCATATTGGTCGTTGCCGATATATTTGCTAAGCAAGGCTGTGCCCGGTTTACGGGTAGGAGCGTTGTCATGCGGAAAAGTTCTGTCGATTGCAAAGCCTGAAAACTTTACGCCTTCGTTCTCAAAAGCTTTTAATACAAAGTTTTGTATGGGCCAAAATGTGTCTTCAGGATAAGACGGAGTACCCAAACCATCCTGGTTAGTTACCATTACCAGTTCAAAATCGAGTTCTTTTGCAATTCTGGATAGCCATGGCAATGCGCCAGGATAAAACTCCAATTTTGCAAACGAGTCAATCTGCTCATCAGCAGTTTCCAATATCAGCGTACCATCACGGTCAATGAATAATATTTTCTTTGGTGCGCTCATTTATAGTTTTTTAAAGCTTCTAATAAAATGTTGTTTTCGATGGGGGTTCCTATTGTTATGCGCAAGCATCCCTCACAAAGGGTCACTTTTGAACGGTCACGGACAATGATCCCTTGCTGCACCAGATGACTATAAATCCCCCTTGGATCTGTTGTTTTCACCAGGATAAAATTAGCATCCGAAGGATAAATATCGATTACGAACTCGTAATCTTTTAATTCAAGTACCAGTTTGTCGCGTTGAATTAAAGTCTCTTTAATCCACTCGTTTACCTGGTCTACATTTTGCAAAGCTTTCAAAGCAAGTTGCTGCGAGGCATCATTGATGTTATAAGGCGGTTTCACCTTATTCATCACCTCGATAATCTCTTCGCTGGCAAAGGCCATACCCACGCGCAGACCTGCCAATCCCCAGGCTTTTGACAGGGTTTGCAAGACTACCAGGTTCGCATATTCCGTTAGTTCCTGTATAAAGGTTTTCTGTCTGCTGAAGTTAATATAAGCTTCATCAACCACCACAATTCCCTTAAAATTAGCAAGAAGCGTTTCCACATCTTCTCGGTTGATGGAATTACCCGTAGGATTGTTTGGCGAACAAACGAAGATTAACTTGGTATGTTCATCAATTGCCTCTGCAATGCCTTCCAGGTTAAGTTGGAACTCTTCTGTTAGCGGTACTTTCTTTATTCTGATATCATTAATATTGGCCGATACTTCATACATGCCATAAGTTGGCGGCACCAGGATCACGTTATCCACACCCGGGTTACAGAAAGCTCTTACCAGGATATCAATCGCTTCATCACTGCCATTGCCCAAAAAGATATTACGTGGCGGAACGCCTTTGATCTCGCTCAGACGCTTTTTTACCTCATATTGTAAAGGATCAGGGTAGCGATTGTAGTTCTGATCCAATGGAGAACCAAATGCATTTTCATTGGCATCCAGGTATACACTTGCCTCTCCCTGAAACTCGTCGCGTGCGGATGAGTAGGGGGTTAGGTTTTTAATATTTTCTCTTAATATGTTATTAATGTCAAACATTCTTAATTATAAGATTGAAAAGTTTTTGAAAACTTCATTAATTTATCTTTCCCGGCAACAAAATAAATGGTGTCATTTTTAATGTATGGCAATGAAAAATGGTTGCTATCATCAGTTTCAAGAATATCATTCAATAAAAAATAGCTTTTGGCTTTTCGAGTGAATGGATCAAACTCCGTTGCTGAAACTTTTAGCGTTCCAACAGTGTCAATCTTATCTAAACTCCAAAAATAAATTTTTCGATTAATTACGCTCGGTGAGGAAAAATAATCATCAAAGCCCGATGTTAAATTATTAAATGCAGTCTTTTTATCGTTGGTAATTAAAAAGAAATTACCTTCTTGAAGCATTAAAGTTCTTTTAAAATCATATTCAGTCGACCCTATTTCCTGCTCTAATTTATGATAGAAATAAGTTTTATTTCCCAATTCCTTCATCCCATAATCAAGGTCAATTGTATCAATAACTACCCCATTTTTTTTTATTATAGCATATGACCCACCGGTCATCGGACCTTCGTTTGAGTATTCGCCGGTATCAATCACCATATAATCATCAATCAATTTGTATGGCGTAATGGTAAAATGCGTCGTGTCTTTGTGTTTAGATGTGGTTTTTGATCTAGTTAAGTTTGCCACCGTGTCTGTTGCATTAGATTTTTTATTGCTTTTACAAGCAACTAGAACCACCCAGCAGAATATAAAGCAAATCTTTTTCATTCTAAAATTTCATCCTAACACTTATCGCATTCTTGTGCGCCTGTAAACCTTCCAATTCAGCCAAAACCTCCACTGTCCGACCTATGCTTTGTATCCCTTCTGGACTGATATGCTGAAAAGTGATCTTCTTAACAAAAGAATCAACTGACACACCCGAATAAGCTCGTGCATAAGCACTTGTAGGCAACGTGTGATTGGTTCCTGAAGCATAATCACCAGCACTTTCCGGTGTCAAATTCCCTAAGAATACCGAGCCTGCGTTGATAATGCTGGTAGTTAGCTGTTGCCAGTTTGCAGTAGCTAATATTAGATGTTCAGGCGCATACTCATTACTGAATTGGATTGCCTCATCCAGATCGTTTACTACAACGATATAGGAATTGTCAATCGCTTTGCCTGCTATTGTCGCACGCGGCAATACAGGTAATTGCCTGTCGAGTTCTTCTATAGCTTTTTCTGCAAACTGTGGAGATGTAGTTACCAATACTGATTGGCTGTCTATCCCGTGTTCTGCCTGTGCCAGCAGGTCGGCTGCCACATAAGCCGGAACAGCGCTGTCATCAGCAATCACCAGTACTTCCGATGGCCCGGCAGGCATGTCGATAGCAGTATTGGTAGTAGATTGAATGATAGTTTTTGCTTTGGTAACATACTGATTACCTGGGCCAAATATCTTGTCGACTTTAAAAATACTTTCGGTGCCATAAGCCATGGCAGCAACGGCCTGTGCGCCGCCTGTCAGGTATACTTTTTCTATCTCCAATAATTGAGCAACATAAGCGATATAAGCGTTGATCTTACCATTTTTTTGAGGTGGGGAACATACTACAATTTCATGACAGCCAGCTATGCGGGCGGGTATGCCCAGCATTAAAAAAGTACTTGGTAAAACTGCAGTTCCGCCAGGGATATAAAGACCAACTCTTTCAATCGGCCTCAATTCGCGCCAGCATGTTACACCCGGCATAGTTTCAACCTTTAATTCGGTATGTAGCTGGCTCTCGTGGAACTTGCGGATGTTATTATAAGCGGCGTCCAGAGCTTTCTTTTGTTCTGGCTGCAATTCCGAAGCCAATTGAGCTAACTCATCTTTACCAATTGATAGGCTTTTTAATTCAACTTTATCAAATTTGGCGGCGTAATCCAGCAAAGCGCGGTCGCCTTGGGCACGGACATTATTGATGATGTCTTCGACCACATTACGTATCTCATCAGCAGGGTCCACATTGCGTTGGACCAGCTTTTGAATATCCTGTTTGCTTAAATCTGAATAGTTGTATGTCTTCATTGTTAGTTTGCAGTTTGCAGTGGGCAGTTAGCAGTTTAAAAAGCAAACTGCTAACTGTCAACCGCCAACTTTCTAAAATATGATTTTTTCGATCGGCATTACGGTAATGCCTTGTGCACCTGCCTGTCTAAGAAGATTGATCCTGTCCCAGAAATCATTTTCCGGTATTACGGTATGCACTGCAACCCAACCTTCTTCTGCTAAAGGTACCACAGATGGACTTTTTACACCCGGCAGCAATGCGATCGCTTTATCCAAATTGTCTTTATGAATATTCAATACTACGTACTTGGTTTCCTTAGCTCTCAGTACCGATTGAACGCGTTGTAATAATTCCTGTACGTGCTCGTGATCTTCAATGCCTGATTTGCCTATCAGAATGGCTTCCGACGACATTACATTGCAGAAGGGTTTTAAACCATTGCTTTTAAGCGTTCCTCCGGTAGACACAAGATCGCAGATAGCGTCGCTCAATCCTAAACCGGGTGAAATTTCAACGGAACCGGAGATGGTGCGTATTTCGGCATTGATATTTTTTTCTTTCAGGTATTTACCCAATATCACAGGGTAAGTGGTCGCGATTGATTTTCCACTCAATTCTGTTACATCATCTATATGAAGAGAATTAGGTATGGCAATTTTTAATGAGCATTTGCCAAATCCAAGACGTTGCAAATAGCTTACCTCAACTTCGGTTTCCTGGATGACGTTCTCGCCCACAATACCCAGATCCGCAATACCATCCTGAACATACTCTGGGATGTCGTCATCGCGCAGGAAGAGGATCTCGAGTGGAAAATTAGATACGCCTGAAATTAGCGAGCTTTTGTAATTGTCGAAGTCAAGGCCGCAATTCTTTAGTAATTCAACAGATTTTTCGTTGAGCCTTCCCGATTTCTGGATGGCTATTTTAAGTGTTTTCACAAATTAAATTTAAAGGTATTATAAATAAACAGGGGGTGATATTTCTCGTAGAAACAGACATTATCTGGTCGCCATATGATGGCGATGATGCAAATGAAGATGATGTATGTTGAACCCGTTCATTTTGTATAGTAATGCTATAGATGAAGTGTTGCAAATATAGGGAGTTGATCGTGAAATCAAAATAATAAAATTGTTATGAATGAATTTTATGTCGACTAAAATGACATTTGAAAAAATCAGGAGCTGTGGTCAGCCGGCATATTAATGCCGCGCCATTCTTTTTTTGAAGTCCAGTTCTCGTCAGGAGAGCTCCAGAACGGGTCAGATTCCGGTAAGCCTAGTGGAAGCAAAATGGCAGCACATAAATACAAACTGCCTGTCGAGATATAATTCTCAGCCAGGGTGGGTTGATGCCCATACAAACCTATCCGGAGCCATCCGTTTGCATCAAACATTTCCGGAGACGAGGTCACTTTTTCTATAACTGTCGTCAACGCACATCTTACTTGTGCCACATTCAACTGTGAAGGCAGCTGTTTATGCAAAGCCATATTGGCCAGATGATGAAAAGTGCCCGTGCGATACGTAATTGACCGGCCTATCGGCGGGTAAGTACCATCGGAAGCGATCAGGCGCTCCTGTATTACGGCATATCTGGAATTATGATCTGAAACCTTTTTTCTTACTGGTTCAAATTCAGGATATTTCTCAGTTATGATTTTTAAAATATCAAAAAGATAGGGGTGGATGACATAGCTGTTATAATAGTCCCAGTGAAATTCTGCTCCATCTCCATAAAGCCCGTCGCCTTTATACCACTCTGTATGCCGCTGTATAGCATAATCAATCCTGTTTTTATCATGTGTTTCATTTACCGTAATAAAAAAAGTTTCGATCATGGCGGCAAATAATAGCCAGTTGTTTTCAGGAGGCTTGATTCTTCGGGTCTTTTTCAGGCAGGTAATTACACGGCTTCGAGTTCGCTGTTCTAAACCCTGCCATAATTTAGGGCATCGTAAAAGGGCATAAGCAAAAAAAGAGGCATCCACTAGTGGTTGACCACCTTCATCGCCCCAATTCATGTAATCTTTAGCGCCCGGATCAACTGCGTTTTGGATACTTCTTAGTGCCAGTTTAAAATATTTGTCCTGTAGTTTTTTTTCTTCTGCACTTAAGTGTTCCAACTGTAACCAAGGAGCAATACAGGATAGTAGCCGCCCGAATGCCTCCAGATGGGTGTATTTAGTCCTTTCTTTGATCAGATCAGGATTCCCGGCTTCTACCGGCATTTTTTCTTTGAGGCGGCCTGCAGCTAATGCAGTCAATACTGGAAGGGCCAAGTTCTGAAGATAGTTTAACCAAATTGTCCTGGTATTGGTAGATCGAAGTTTTTGAGTTGTATTATCAGTGGTAGCTCCCGTTGTGAGCAACGGAGCAATACTAAGTATGCCGGCACTTTGTAGGAAATTCCGCCTCTTCATAGTATATTACTTCGCTGCCTCATCATAATAGTAGATCTCGCCTTCTTTGGCACTGCCAATTTTCACCAATTTTTTATGCGCCATAATATCCAGCAGACTGATCAATTCTGAGTTGTATAAATTATCAAACCAGATCAGGTAAAATCGTTTTTCGGCATACATCTTCTGTATCAGGTTGGTTTGCAGTTTATGTGGTATCAAGGTTGACGACATGCCCGTAAATAAATAAACCGCTTCGTCTGCATCGCTGTATATAGGTATACCTGGTTTAAATTGATGCTGATGTTTCCTTAAATATTGAACAAACTCGGATTTGTTCCAGCTGTCATCGCTATAGCCTGGCACGCCGTAGTCAGATTCATCATCATAGCGCTGATAATCCACCAAAACTGTTGAATATTCGAAGGCCAGCATTAATAGAATAGCAACAGCAGATAAAGTGTATTTTGCTGCCTGGTTTTTAATCAACCTTAACACATCAGGCACCCAACTGGTACATGCTATTAGCAAAGGAATAAACATTGGAGCAATGAGCCTGCTGTTGATACGCTCGTACCTCGATATACTGGCCGAAACCACGATAAACAAACCATAAACCAGCGCGAAGGCAATTACGATGTTTTCAACTGTATCAATGTGGCGTTTGTAGGTTTTCCAGGCAAGGATCCCAATAAGGGCCAACAGAATAAAAGAAGTAATAAAAGCAGCATAAGGATCAGCAGCATCCGTTCGCAGCGCGGCCCAATCCCATATAACAGTGCCGAAATAATGGAGGTTGTCTACAAACGGCGTTATAGACGGCTCGCGTGTGCCGGTGCTTAAACCGGTATTGATGCGGTTCATGATCAGGTTACCGACCAGTAGTGAGATCGACACAGATCCGTATATAAGGATATGCTTTATTTTTTTCTTAATCGGTAGCTCGGTATCCAGTAATAACATCAAACCACCCGTAGCAACTATAGTAATGCCTGCATAGCGGGTGATGCAAATAATAGCTGTAATAAAGGCTGCAATCAGCAGCGCTTTTGTGGTGTGCGATTGTAGATAATGCCGGAATGCAATAATGAAAAGGAGAGATTCGAATATAAATAAAGTCTCAGACCATAGGTAGCTATATATATTCAATAGGCCGGGACTTAGTATCACAGCTATCAATATCAACCATTTATAAATCCTTGCGTGCGAGGTGAATTTCTCCAGTATCCAACCAGTGGTAAATATGACTGCCGCAAATAGGCAACTGTTGATGGTTGCCCCGGCAATGATAGGATCAACACGAGTAATAAACTGGATAATACCAAGAAATACTGGATAAAAAACCGGGAAAAACACCAGTGGCCCCTTATTAAAGGTTAAGATTGATCCATGTGCCTGCAAATTGGTAGCTGTACTGGCATACATGATCGAATCGGGTGAAAGCCCTACACCACTGTAAGAAGTGAATAAGTAGATGGCATAATAGCCTATAATTGCAGCAATAAATGAATCGAGATTTTTAAGGTAGGGGCTCAACTTCATGTTGGTTGTAGCGGTTTTATTGGTTGTATTAGTTGCCAGTTTAAATGTAAATTTAAATTCTTAATTTTATTTGTTATAAAGTTGGATTAACTGCAAATGGTTTTTGTAACATCTTCAACCAATGCGACCAATCCGACTGCCACCAGACATCACTCAATCAAATCCAATACATCACTTATAGGCTGATCACTGTTGATCAGTATTCCCTTTACACCTGCCGCTGTACCTGCCTCCACATCACGTTCGCGATCGCCTATGAAATAAGATTTGGAAGGATCGATGTTATATTTTTCTATACCGCGCAACAGTAAACCGGGTTTGGGTTTGCGGCAGTCACATTCACCAGTGAAATTAGGATGATGGGGGCAATAGAAAATATCGGTAAATTCTACCCCATGCTTCGCATATACCTCTCTTAATTGAGCATGCATTTTACCGAGTTCTTCTTCGGTATACCAGCCCTTGGCGAGGCCACCCTGGTTGGTAGCAACTATTAATAAGTATCCTTTGTCTTGCAAAGTTTTTAGAGGCTCGATATTGTGTTCCAGTACATGGAAATCTTCCAGTCGGCATACATAGTCGCCCATTTCCTGGTTTAGTACTCCGTCGCGGTCCAGGAACACGGCTTTATTTTTAGCGGGTGTATTCATTTGCGCAAAGGTAATAATTCTTAAAAACTCATGTTTTTAGAATATAACGACAAATCAGCATATTCCGGACTAAGCTGAAAAGTGGAAGAATCTCAAAATAAACGCCTGCATTTTATCAATTTTATAATGCAATGGGCTAAAAATTGCCTCATTTTGCAACATTTCGTTCTGATGAGGGGATTTTTTATTGCTATGCAGGCATATTAAATGTTAATATGCGATTATGAAAATGTTATAATGAAACTTGAATTATTAACAAAATTTAAATTTAAATATGATATAAGTAATATTTTTTATCATAATCTGAAAAATTACTAACTATATTACAAAAAAGATTATTAATTTGTAATTTCGTAATTACCGACCTAAGTGGAATATTAATATAACTGAGAGATTGAAGATGGATCAAACCGATAACCCCCAGCAGGGCCTTTACAGGCCTGAATTTGAACACGACTCGTGCGGAACCGGGTTTATAGCCAATATACACGGCCATAAATCCAACCAGATTATAGATGATGCCCTTACCATGCTGGAGAATATGGAACACCGCGGTGCTTGCGGCTGTGATCCTGAAACCGGCGATGGTGCAGGTATTTTGCTACAATTACCCCATGAATTTTTGATGGATGAATGCTCAAACCTGGAGATCAGTTTGCCTGAACCGGGAGAGTATGGCGTAGGGATGATATTTTTCCCTAAAGATTCTTCACTAAAAAAGGCGTGCCGCATGGTGATAGCCAATGCGCTTGACAAATTGGGTCTTCAAAAATTAGGTTACCGCAAGTTGGCTGTGGATTCATCCGTGATAGGAGAGACCGCTCATCTGGCAGAGCCAGATGTGGAGCAATTATTTGTTTTAAGGCCACACAACATTACCAATGTAAATGACTTTGAGCGTAAGCTTTACGTTTTAAGAAGATATATCAATAAAACTATCACCGAAACTATCCCTGGGGCTGGTGAGCATTTTTATTTTACTTCATTCTCTTGCAAAACCATTATTTATAAAGGCCAGCTGACTACTTACCAGCTGCGTAAATACTTTGCAGATCTAAGGGATCCGCGTATTGCATCTGGCCTTGCCATGATCCACTCACGTTTCTCAACAAATACTTTTCCTTCATGGAAGCTGGCTCAGCCATTCAGGCTGATTGCTCACAACGGTGAGATCAATACCTTAACAGGTAACCTGAACTGGTTCTATTCTGGCTTAAAATCATATGTTTCATCTTATTTCACCAGTGAAGAGATGGAAATGTTATTGCCGGTGATTGACAATAATCAATCAGACTCAGCCTGTTTGGATAATATCATTGAAGTTTTACTTCATACCGGCCGCTCATTACCGCACGTAATGATGATGCTGATCCCTGAAGCATGGGACGGCAACGAGCAAATGGATCCGATCAAGAAAGCGTTTTACGAATATCATGCTACTTTGATGGAACCATGGGACGGTCCGGCTGCTATAACTTTTACCGATGGTAAGTTGATCGGGGCCTTGCTGGACAGAAATGGTCTGCGTCCGCTGCGTTTTGTGATTACCAGTGATGGTCGTGTTATTGCCGCGTCAGAAGCAGGTGTATTGACCATTGACGATAAAACCGTTTTACGCAAAGGCCGTTTGCAGCCTGGTAAAATGTTGCTGATTGATACCGATAAGGGTAAGATCATCACTGATGAAGAAATAAAGAAAACAATAGCTTCACGCCAGCCTTACGGACAGTGGCTTGAAAACTATAAAATACGCATGGAAGATTTGGCAGAGCCTCGCTTGGCTTTCGCGTCGTTATCTCCAAGCGCTGTGTTCCGTTATCAGCAGGTGTTTGGTTACACCCGCGAAGATATCGAGACCATCATCAAACCAATGGCTGTTGATGGTAAGGAGCCCGTAGGGTCAATGGGTACCGACGTGCCTTTGGCTATATTGTCTGATAAGCCACAACATTTATCGAGCTACTTCAAGCAATTCTTTGCGCAGGTAACTAATCCGCCGATCGATCCGATCCGCGAGCGTTTAGTAATGAGCCTTGCAACCTTTATTGGTAACAATGGCAACCTGCTTGATGAAGATAAAATGCATTGTCATTGCGTTGCTTTGAAGCACCCGATCCTGGTTGACCATGATCTGGAAAAACTGAGAAGTATCGATACCGGTATGTTCCATGCCAAAACGCTGCAATGTTATTTTGTTGCCGACGGTATGGCAGGTTCATTGGAAAAAGGTATTGCAAGACTTTGTCGTTATGCGGAAGATGCTGTAGATGAGGGATTTGAGGTATTGATCCTTTCAGACCGTGCCATCGACTCAGAACATGCGCCAATTCCATCACTTTTGGCGGTATCTGCTGTTCACCATCATTTGGTGCGTAAAGGCCTTCGTGGTGCTGTAGGTTTGGTTGTTGAAGCTGGCGACGCTTGGGAAGTGCATCACTTTGCTACTTTGCTGGCGTTCGGTGCTACAGCCATCAACCCATACCTGGCGCTTTCTACTATTGATACTATCAAGAATAATGGCAGCCTGGAAACCAGCCTGGATGTAAAAACACTAACTAAGAATTATGTAAAAGCCGTCTGCGATGGTTTATTAAAGATATTCTCTAAAATGGGTATCTCAACCCTGCAATCCTATCACGGCTCGCAGATATTTGAGATATTGGGTATCAACAAGCAGGTTGTCGACCGTTATTTCGCCGGCGGTGTAACCCGTATCGGTGGTTTAGGCCTGGACGAAATCGCTCGCGAATCACTTTGTAAGCACAAGATTGGTTTCGGCAGCAGTAAAAATGAAAATCTTTTATTGCCTGAAGGCGGTATCTATCAGTGGAAACGCAGAGGCGAGGAGCACTTGTTCAATCCAACTACCGTGCATTTATTGCAGCATGCTACCAGCATGAACGATTACTCGATCTACAAAAACTATGCGAAGCAGATCAACGAGCAAGGAGAAAAGCACTTTACTATACGTGGATTACTAGACTTTGCACATCACCGTGAATCAGTTAAGCTGGAAGAAGTTGAACCTGCAGAAAGTATCATGAAGCGTTTTGCAACGGGTGCGATGTCATTCGGTTCGATCTCTCATGAAGCGCACAGCACTCTAGCTATAGCTATGAACCGTATAGGCGGTAAGAGCAATACAGGTGAAGGTGGTGAAGACGAAATGCGCTATGAGTTATTGCCAAATGGCGACTCAATGCGTTCGGCTATCAAACAAGTGGCTTCTGCACGTTTTGGCGTAACCTCAAATTACCTGAGTAACGCTGATGAGCTGCAAATAAAAATGGCCCAGGGCGCAAAACCGGGCGAGGGTGGTCAGCTGCCAGGGCATAAGGTTGACGAGTGGATCGCTAAAGTACGTCACTCAACTCCTGGAGTAGGTTTGATCTCTCCTCCGCCGCACCACGATATTTACTCTATCGAGGATTTGGCCCAATTAATATTCGACTTAAAGAATGCCAACCGTGCTGCGCGTATCAATGTGAAATTGGTATCAAAAGCAGGTGTAGGTACAATTGCTGCGGGTGTTGCCAAAGCACATGCCGACGTAATTCTGATCGCTGGATACGACGGCGGTACAGGTGCATCGCCAATCAGCTCAATAAAACACGCTGGTTTGCCTTGGGAACTTGGCCTTGCCGAAGCACATCAGACGCTGGTTCGTAACAAACTGCGCAGCCGCGTGGTATTGCAGACAGACGGTCAGCTTAAAACTGGTCGCGATCTTGCTATAGCAGCTTTGATGGGCGCCGAAGAATGGGGCGTAGCTACTGCAGCGCTTGTTGCCGGCGGTTGTATCATGATGCGTAAATGCCATCTGAATACTTGTCCTGTAGGTGTGGCCACACAAGATCCTGAATTAAGGAAATTGTTCACCGGTAAGCCTGAACACATCGTAAACCTGTTCCGCTTTATGGCTGAGGAACTGCGTGAGATCATGGCTGAACTGGGCTTCCGTACCATTAACGAAATGGTAGGTCGTGTTCAGTTCCTGAAAGTGAAAGACGGACTGAAAAACTGGAAGGTAAATCATATCGACCTGTCAGGCATACTGCATCCCGTTAACAATCCGAAAGGTATGACGCTGTATAACAGCGAAAAACAGGATCATGGTATGGATACGATCCTTGATTGGAAATTATTGGAAAGCGCTAAAGTAGCGCTGGAAGATAAAACACCGGTCTTTGCATCATTCGACGTAAAGAACACAGATCGTACTATCGGCACAATGTTATCTAATGAGATTTCCAAGAAATATGGTTCAGCCGGGTTGCCGGATAACACCATAAACTATAAATTCAAGGGTTCAGCGGGGCAAAGCTTTGGTGCATTCAATACAAAAGGTATCTCTTTTGAATTGGAAGGCGAAGCCAACGACTACGTAGGTAAGGGTCTTTCAGGTGCACAGTTAGCTATCTATCCTTCTGCTGACGCCAAGTTCACTCCTGAAGAGAATATCATTATAGGTAACGTAGCGCTCTATGGTGCAACTTCAGGTGAAGTTTTTATCCGCGGTATGGCCGGTGAACGCTTCGCCGTACGTAACTCAGGTGCTACTGCAGTTGTTGAAGGCATAGGCGATCACGGTTGTGAGTATATGACTGGTGGACGCGCCCTGATATTGGGAAGCACCGGACGCAACTTTGCTGCAGGTATGAGCGGCGGTATTGCATGGGTTTATGATCCTGAAAATACATTTGCCGACAACTGCAACAAGGAGATGGTCGATCTTGATCCATTGACGGAAAAGGATTCAGAACAGATCATCGTCCTATTGAAGAAACATGTAAGCCTGACCGGAAGTAAAGTAGCACAAGATCTTTTGAAAAACTGGAATGTGGCTTCAGCTAAGTTCGTGAAAGTATTTCCGAAAGATTATAAAGCGGTATTACAAAAAGCAGAGTATCAAACTATCAGCTAATATTTTATGGGAAAAGCAACAGGATTTAAAGAGTATAACAGGGAACTTCCCGATAAAGTATCTCCGGCAGAACGTGTAAAGAACTATAAGGAGTTTGAGGGCCTGTATCCGGAGCAAAAGTTGAATGAGCAATCGGCACGGTGCATGAATTGCGGTATTCCATTCTGCCATTCAGGCTGTCCGCTGGGTAATATTATTCCAGAGTTTAACGATGCTGTGTATCGTAAAAACTGGGAGGAGGCTTACCAGCTATTATCATCAACTAACAACTTCCCGGAGTTTACAGGCAGAATTTGTCCTGCGCCATGCGAATCGGCATGTGTATTGGGTATCAACAAACCGCCGGTAGCTATCGAGGAGATCGAAAAACATATTATCGAGATAGCATACGAGAAGAATTTGGTTAAGCGTACCGCACCACTTGTAAAAACAGGTAAAAAGGTAGCTGTGGTAGGTTCCGGTCCTGCTGGTTTGGCTGCTGCTGCGCAATTGGTTAAAGCTGGTCATGCCGTAACAGTTTACGAGCGCGATGACAAACCAGGGGGCTTGCTTCGTTATGGTATCCCAGATTTTAAACTGGAAAAATGGGTAGTTGAGCGTCGCGTTCAGGTAATGGAAGAAGACGGCGTTGTTTTCAAATGTAATGTAGAAGTAGGTAAAGATATAGCTGCTGATGAACTGGTACGCAACAATGATGCAGTGGTATTGGCCGGCGGATCAACAATTCCACGTAACTTGCCTATCCCGGGACGTGAATTGAAAGGCATCCATTTTGCGATGGACTTCCTGAAACAACAAAATAAACGTGTAAGCAATATTGGTTTTGAGGCGGAAGACATACTGGCAACCGGTAAGGATGTTGTAATCATCGGCGGGGGTGATACCGGCTCCGACTGTGTAGGTACATCTAACCGTCAAGGTGCGAAATCAATCCATCAGTTTGAAGTGATGATGAAGCCGCCTGTTGACCGTACAAGCAATATGCCATGGCCGTCATACCCAATGATATTGAAAACAACTTCCAGCCATGAAGAAGGTTGCCAAAGATATTGGGGTGTCAATACCAAAGAGTTTTTAGGAGATGCCGATGGCAACTTGAGAGCTTTAAAGGTTACGGACGTAACCTGGGAAACCGATATCATGGGCCGACCGATGAAGTTTGTCGAAGTGGAAGGCTCAGAACGTGAGATAGAATGCCAGCGTGTATTTCTGGCGATGGGCTTTGTGCATCCACAGCATGAAGGTATGCTGAACAGCCTAAATGTTCACCTGGATGAGCGCAAAAACGTAAAAGCTAAAGAAGGTGTTTACCGTACCAATGTCGGCAAAGTATTTGTAGCTGGCGATATGCGCCGCGGACAATCTCTGGTAGTTTGGGCTATTTCTGAAGGCCGTGAATGCGCCCGTAAAGTTGATGAATTTTTAATGGGACACTCCATACTGGAAAGCAAAGATGCGGTGAACCAATTTGAACAGGTGTTTTGAGGTTAGAGATTAGTCACCGGAGGTTAGTGATTAGTTATTTAAAGTAAGAACCATTTCTAATACAATCAGTTAATAAACCCAAGTTAAGCCGTGCAAGCAAGTATGTTTGCCGGCTTTTTTGTTATTTCTCCGCCGGATTCTTCTTACCAACCTTCAGTTTCTCAACCATTTTTGCCAGCCTTTCCTCTCGGGTTTTTTCCTGTTTAGCCGTTAATATCCAAAGCACATATTCTTTGCGGTTAGACCAGGAAAGTTTCTCGTAATTAGCTAATGCCTGCGGATTTTGCTCGAGTGCCTGTTTAATATCCTCGCGCAAGGTAATGACCTTTTTATCTACGTCGATCCATTTTCCATATTCATTTTGCCTGATCTCGTCGGCACCAATGTTAGATGCTTTTGCCTGACCAATAGGCCGAAAACGTAATGCGGTCCATGTTTCATCAATCGCCGCAGATGCAACAGGCTCCAACCCGTGGTCGGCTGGCGCGCTCCAACCGCCCATCATAGTCAGGTCGGTTTCGATTCCCGAATTTTTCTTTGGATAGATGATCCATAATGCGGTATCAGATTTTAGGATACGTACTACCACTTTTAGATTTTCGATAAGCTCCGAGCTGTTTTTTACAAATAACTGAACGCCATCAAAATTACCTTTAGGCTCATAAGAAACGATTGCTCCGTCGGGCATAGGCTCAAGTAGACTAAGATAATTCGCAGGCGCATTAAAAAGCAGCCAGTGTTTGCCTGGTTTTACTTGTAATTTCTTAGCTAATGGACTTATTAGTTCATTGATCATGGTCAATAGATCTTAGTAAAATGATAGCTAATTTAACAATAAAAATTATTGGTATGAACCATGATCTATGAACTATGAACCAATTTGGTGAAGAAGTCCCATAGGACAATACCCGCCGATACAACGATATTAAATGAATGCTTGGTGCCAAACTGTGGGATTTCGATGCAGGCGTCTATTGCCTTCATCACCTCATCGCTTACGCCATTTACCTCATTGCCAAAAATCAGTGCATATTTTTCACCTTCGGAGGTTTCAAATTGATTGAGCATTATGCTTTTCTCAGCCTGCTCAATGGCAATTATTTTATAGCCATCCCCGCGTAATTGCTCAACTGCTTGTAAAGGTTCAGCATAATAGGTCCAATTGACAGACTGTGTTGCACCCAACGCAGTTTTCTCTATTTCACGGTGAGGAGGTTGACCGGTGATGCCGCAAAGGCAAACTTGCTCAACCGCGAAGCCATCGCAGGTGCGGAATATGGAGCCAACATTGTGCATACTGCGCACGTTATCCAACACTACAGCAATAGGTAGTTTCTGCTGAGTTTTAAACTCCTCAACTGAGGCACGGTTTAATTCGTCTAATTTTAGTTTACGCAAGTACGGAGATTAGTTAATCAGAGATTAGAGATTAGTTATGCAAAGTTAGCGATCCTTCTAAAAATAGAGTTTAGATATTAGGATTTTATTAACTCCTTTAATAACCCTACGCCATCACCGATCAACGAGCTATACACTGAAGGAGCATAACCGATTTTATTAGTATAGTATTCAGCGACTTCTTTGCTATAAGCATCGAAAGCGCTTTCTTTCACCAGGGCGATAGCGCATCCGCCAAAACCTGCACCGGTCATGCGTGCACCAGCAACATTGGGGTTGGTTTGGCTATATTCCACAACTGCATCCAGTTCTTTACCGCTTACTTCGTATTGGTTCTTTAAAGAATCGTGAGAAGCATACATCAGTTGGCCAAAAGACAATAAATCGCCGGCAGCCAAAGCTTCGGCAGCCAGCTTTACGCGGTCATTTTCCTCAATAACATGTTTAGCACGTTTTAACACAATACTGTCGGTTATCAGATGCTGATACTGCTTAAAGGTTTTGCCGTCAATGTCGCATAGATGCTGAATATGGAGTTCCTGCTGTAAAGCTTTTAAGGCGTTCTGGCATTCCTGCACACGTTCATTATATTTTGATTCGGCCAGTTTGCGAGGTTTGTTTGTGTTAATGATTGCCAGCACATAATCGCCCAAATTGGTATTCACAGCCTGATATTCCAGCGTATCGCAGTTCAGCACCAACGCTTTGTCTTTTTCTCCAAAGGCAACGGCAAACTGATCCATAATACCGCAGTTTACGCCGATAAATACGTTCTCTACCTGTTTACTTAACTGTACCAGTTGAAGTTTAGTATACCCGGAGTTGAATAGATCGTTCAGCATATAACCTGTTACCACCTCAATCGATGCTGATGATGATAGACCTGAGCTGATAGGAATGTCGCCATAATACAACATATCTAAGCCTTGCAATTGGTGACCATCATTTAAAAAATAATCAATGATGCCCAGTGGATAGTTGAACCAGCTTTCGCCTGTTTTCTTGTATTCTTTTTGCAAGGGAACATCTAATTTGTCATCAAAGTTCAGGCTTCTGAATCTAAATATGCCATCATTATTCGGCGCTACGGCAACGTAAGTGCCAAACGTAACAGCGCAGGGCATTACCAGGCCGCCATTATAATCGATATGTTCACCGATCAGGTTAACCCTGCCAGGTGAGAAGTATATTTTTTCTGCCTCTTTATTAAATATGTTTTGGAATTCGCGGTAAAGGTTGTGCTTCATTTTTTTTAGTACAATTATTGGCAGAACAAATATATGTAAAATATACAGTTATTTTTATTTTGATTAAAAAGCTGTTTTAAGGCTTATAAGAATCTTAATTTTGGAGGTAGAATTATCAAAACAAATTAAACTAAAATGAAGCAATACCTGGTTACTGCTTATGACTATACGCATGAAGATGCGTTACAGAATCGCATGGATACGCGTCCACATCATCTTGACGGAGCAAAGGATCTTAAAGAAAAAGGAAATTTTATTTTAGGAGGAGCTATGTTGAATGATGATGGTAAAATGATTGGTTCAGTGATGGTACTGCAGTTTGAAACTGATGAAGAGTTGGAGGCATGGAAGAAAAGCGAGCCTTATATTACCCAGAAGGTTTGGGAGACTGTTGACATAAAGCCGTTTAGAGTTGCCAATGTGTAAATAAAAAGCCGGTAGTTTTTGCTACCGGCTTAAAATAATTATTTAATAAGAGCTGTCTTAAACGCGTGCCCTCCAGCCTGTTAACAGGTTGATAGTATATGACGAGCCACCGGTAATTTTTAAAGTGGCTGTGTTATCGCCATTGAATGTAATAGTACCAGTATAGCTGAATGAGTTTCCTTTAGGACCGGTTCCGGTAATAGTGATGGTCGCAGTACCGCTTATGATTTTACGGTCCATTTTTGATAATGTGATATTAGTTCCTACTATATCAATATGGCTACTGCCTGATGCCTTGTTGCCAACTTTTGATTGAAACGAACCGTCACGTTTGAATTCGCCGTTTATTACAAAATTGGTTGCGGCTGTCGTTAAACCAGCAATTTTGGCTTTACCGGTGCCTGAGTTTGTAGAGCTCAGCCTTGGGCCATCGAAACTTCCGTTATAAGTTAGCGTATCGATGATATTGTCAGGCTGGTTGTTTACATTACAGTTTAAAGTATGTGCATACTTGAAGAAATAATTAATTGTAACCGAATCGGCAGTAACATTACGGGTTACGCTGTCTGTAACGGTAGTTCCGCATGCCTGGTGAACGGACGCTGTTGCTTGTGTTGAATTAACGGTAAGACCACTGTTTACCGAGGCGATACCTTGTGCATTTACAGCGACATCGTCAGTTACAGAAGCAAAACCATTTGAGTTTTCAGCCAATGAACTAGCTGCAATATCAGCAGCCTGGTCCGTTGTTACACTGCTACTTGTTGAAGCACTGTTGTCTTTTGTACAAGAAAATGCACCAAGCATTAACAGAGCAATTAATGACAATTTTAGATTTTTCATAAACTAAGGGGGTTGTTTTTTAAGGTTGTAAAAATTATTTCAGTTTTTGTTTTGTTTTTGATATGACATGAATATGACAGAAAGGTTTAATTCAAGTAATTTTTTTTAAAAGACGTTATTACGGCTTTGGGTTGATATTATGATAAGTAAAAACCCTCGCTTATGGCGAGGGTACGATTTACATTAACCTAACACCTAAACTTAACTAAACTAATAACCACTCTTTATACGTAGCTAACTTATTTTAAGTTGCACAAGTTGTTATGCCGGTGAAAGGAATTATGAATTTTTTATTAACATTATTGCGACGATATGCTATCGAGCATGTACATATCGCCACTGGATAATTCTACCTCTGCTGCCTTCATATTTTCTTCGAGATGTTCAACGCTTGAGGTACCAGGAATTAATAATATATTATCAGCATGATGCAATAACCAGCTTAATGCTACCTGGTGAACCGTTGCGTTGCGTTTTTGCGCAATTTGGTTTAATTTATCCGATGCATCTACATTGCCGGCATTTAGCGGAAACCAGGGGATGAACGCAATATTATTAGCCTGGCAATACTCCAGCACCGGTTCCCATTGACGATTGTCGACACTGTACATGTTTTGTACTGATACTACTTCGAAATACTGTTGTGCTTTTTTGATATCGTTTACGTTTACTTCAGATAACCCAATATGTTTCACTTTACCTTCCTGCTGTACTTTCTTAAGGAACTCGAAGCTTTGTTCGGCCGGTACCTTGGGGTCTATTCGATGTAATTGATACAAGTCGATCCGATCAACCTTTAATCGCTTTAAGCTGCCTTCCAACGCTTCTCTTAAATGATCGGGATGGGCATTTACCGGCCATTGATCCGGTCCTGTACGCAAAAGACCGCCTTTAGTAGCTATTACAAGCCCGGTAGGATAGGGGTATAAAGCTTCTGCTATCAATTCCTCCGAAACATGAGGTCCATAGCTGTCCGCCGTGTCGATAAAGTTAACACCAAGTTCGACCGCTCTTTTTAAAACCCTGATAGCCTCATTATGATCTTTAGGTGGCCCCCAGATACCTCGTCCGGTAATCCGCATAGCTCCGTACCCTAGGCGATTCACTTTTAAATCGCCACCAATTGTAAACTCTTTGCTGAATGTTGTTGCTGTATCCGACATGATTAAAATGGTTTATAAAATTTTAACACCTCGCACAAACAAATGTTCAGGCAAATGCCGGGAAATTTATCAAGGATGATTCACAAACGTATATTTTGAAAAAAGATGACTTAATGAGAGCTTTTCAGTATTAAAAAAGAAACCCGGTTCATGAACCGGGTTTCTTTGAATTTAGCTCCTTATTGCTGGTCTTGCTCTTTTGCTTGTGTCAGGCTTAGGAGACTGCTGCTGACGGTTTCTTGGTGCATTCGGACTGAACCTGGGATTTGCATTTTGATTTGCTGGTCGTTGGTTTAAGTTCTGTCCAGGTTGTTGTCCATTTGGTTGAGGGCGATTTTGTTCCTGTTGTGGATTGTTAGGTTGCTCATTTTTCTGAGGGTTCTGATTACCGTTACCTCTGTTAAACCTTGGATCTTGTTGCCGATTGTTTGGCGGTTGATTTTGCTGAGGGCTGTGATTACCATTGCCTATGTTAAACCTTTGATCCTGTTGCGGATTGTTTGGCTGTTGATTTTGCTGAGGGTTCTGATTACCGTTACCTCTGTTAAACCTTGGATCTTGTTGCGGATTGTTTGGTTGCTGATTTTGTTGAGGATTCTGATTCCCATTACCTCTGTTAACCCTTGGGTCCTGTTGTGGATTGTTTGGCTGTTGATTTGGCGGAGGGTTCTGATTACCATCGCCTCTGTTAAACCGTTGATCCTGTTGTGGATTGTTAGGTTGCTGATTTTGTTGAGGGTTCTGATTCCCATTACCTCTGTTAACCCTTGGATCCTGTTGTGGATTGTTAGGTTGTTGATTTTGTTGAGGATTCTGATTACCATTCCCTCTGTTAACCCTTGGATCCTGTTGTGGATTGTTTGGTTGTTGATTTTGTTGAGGATTCTGATTGCCATTGCCTCTGTTAAATCTTGTATCCTGTTGCGGATTGTTTGGTTGTTGATTTTGCTGAGGATTTTGATTGCCATTGCCTCTGTTAAACCTTTGATCCTGTTCAGGATTGTTAGGTTGCTGATTAGGCTGAGGGTTCTGATTGCCATTGCCTCTGTTAAACCTTTGATCCTGTTCAGGATTTTGACCTCTGTTCGGCCTGTTAAATGGCTGGTTTTGATTGCGTCTGTTCGGATTATTTCCCGGCCTGTAGGATTCTACTTGCCTTGGAGCTGGCCTATTACTGTTTCCCTGTTGAATAGCAGGACGGTAGACCGAAAGCTGATTGTTTGACAAAACCTGTGCACCAGGTCTTGAATTATTGGTCACTGTTACTGGTCGTATACTGGTATGAGCTACACTTTCAATCACCCCTACCTGTGGACCTCGGTTATATCTGTAACCGCCATTACTATTACCCGGCCGACCGTTATTAGCATTGTAGGTATTTACATTATTAACAATGGTAATATTGTTAATAACCGTAGTATTGTGCTGAATATAGTTATTCACGTTTACCTGGGTCATATGCCTTCCTGAAACCACATTCCAACTGTTAGCATCAGGCATCCATTGGCCGGTAGCTACTACGTTCATGCTTACGTGCGGTGCAATAGGGGCCCAGCAGAAATTATCATTATAACTACCCCAGGTAACCCATGCGGGTGCCCATTCATGGCCTGGTAACCATGCCCAACCGTAATAATCGTCATAAAACCAGCGACCGTAGTGGAACGGTGCCCAACCCCAGATATAATTTGATACCCAGGTCCAACCGTAGTTGCTATATACCCAGTAACCATTGGTGGCATATGGCCTGAAATCGGGACCTGCATCCGGAACCCATACGTAGCCATAATCAGGATAATTTACCCATGTACCGTAAGGTGCAAGCTCGTCATAAAATACTTGGTCAGTTTGATAGTTGGTATTGTCGAAATTGTCGGTGTATACCGGTTGTGGTGGAGGCGAGTAGGCAGTGGTTTGCACCATGGCCGAACAGCCTGCTAATGATATAACAGCCGGTAGTACTATGTATAATATTTTTTTCATGATCGTAATTACTAAAATATGATTGTGGAATTTATAAGTATGACAGTTACAGGTTCGATAAGTTTAAGTTGTATATCAACAATATTAACCAGATATTTTTAATATATAGCCGGGGATAAGTATCAAAATACAGGAAACAAAAAAACTGCGTAACATACTTTGCTGCGCAGCTTTTTACGTATAAGTTATAAAAATGGATTCGTTTTTATGGACTAATCAAAAGGCCAACTTTGATTTGTGACCTATTTTCACTTTAAACTATTGAACCTTATAACGATATATGTAACGGCCTATATTGCCGTCTTTGTCTATACCCTCAATAACAGCTTTATATGTGCCCGTACCATCCGAATTAAAAAACTCGAACGATCCGTTGCCGGATTTGTCAGTCAAGACAACAGGGCTCCAGTATATTGTACTGCGAAAATCAGTAGCTCCCTGGTTACTTGAAGTGTTTTCATATTTTGGCGAATAGAAAGTGCGGGCCGTACTGTAACCGCCGGGTATAAATTCTACTTCATAGTTTTTTGGGAGTAAGTTTAATAATTCTTCTTTTGAGATTTTTTCACCCTTGGGTACTTTTTTGGTGACAATGGATACAACTCCATTGGTGCCAGTAGTCCTGTTGATACTACTAAGACCATCGTTATTGAAAATTTCCACAGTTTCTACCATTTTGGTGTCGATATTCAGAAGATAATTGTAATCGACAGACATACCATTAACATAATAAGCTACCGGTATTTTTTTTCCAGCATTATAGTCTCTGGTTATATAAAAGTTATTGTTGTCGTAGGTCAATCCAAGTCCTGCCGATATTAGGCAGTCAGTAAAAAAGTTGCAGTCTTTAAACTTTTCTCCATCAATTGTGTGGTCGGCAACCATGCTCAAGCCGCTTAAAGCTCCGTACTCTGTATGGTCGGCTTTTTTGACAGACGGCTTGGCTTTAATAACTACCCCTTCAAGCGTGCGCGGAATATTAAATTGCCTCTTACTGTTCTGTAAGTAAGGCCGTAGCGCATTATCGATATCGGTAACTTCTCCTGTCGGATTAATATAAATTGATGATGGCGGTCCTACTAAAGGGTCCAACGAAAGCATCAAATTGTTACTGTTGGGATTATCGCGCGCACTGATCTTTATTTTCGAAGTATCAGAAACGAGAACGTTTGGGAATCTAAATGCACCGTTTGCATCAGTAACAGTAGTTGTAGAGTAAGCTTTGTCGGGTATAAACAAGCGGATGTTCCCTTTAGCTATCGGCAGCCCGGTATTGTTACGAAGTATACCTGATATAGCTATTCCCTGCTCCGGTAAAAAGGTAATGGACGGGTTTTTATCAGCAAGAATATTTCTATAGGAAAAACGGCGATAGCCCTGTGTCAACATTAGGACGTCAAGATCGGCTATGGTTTTTTGATCATGATGGTTAAAATAATAACCAGGTTTTTCTATAAAGCCCCTTAAGTCTGACGTTAACAGAAGGTAGCTCAATATATTTGGTGCGTCGTCGTCGTCAAATGGCACTATCGATTCATTAATTACCGCAACCGAAAAATTACCTTCCGCAGGTAAAGCTTTATTTTTAGCAGAAACAAGTACACGCATCTTTTGTCGCCGTGCATAGGTCGATTGATCAGTTTTCATATTTACACTCAGCTGATCGTCGTTTTGAATAAAAGCTAAACGCTCGCTCAGCGGAGTGCCCTTTGACGAAAAAACAGTGATCTGTAAAATACCATTTGGGAATTTGTTTTTTGGAACGCTCGCGGTGTAAGTGGTGCTTTTTAAAATAGTTTGGGCTGCATAACATACTATACCATTGCTTTGCGCCATAACGTAAAAGGTTTTACTTTGGTTCTTCTGAAAGAAACCGTCGTTTGCTGTGATTTTTATGCTTAAGCTATCCTTAACGCTGTTATTAACCGATAAGTTGATACCATCGGTCCGTACATTTGGCAAATCAAAACTGGCTTGGGAGCCGTCAGCAAAAGTGAAGTTGGCTTTGTAAGTTTTACCATTTTCTGGAGTGAGGACAAATACCCCCATTCCTAAATGCTGCGACTCAAAATTAGCCACAACGGTACCGTTATTGTCAACGATAGTTCCTTTTGAATCAATGCCTAAACCATCTGGCTTGACGGCTTTGAATGCCACTCTTGACCGTATCCCACCGACCAAATAGCCGCCTTCTGGGAAAAACTGCGCATCGATACCGGAGGGCGTTAGTTGTATCGGGAAAATTTTGGTAACTGTCTTTTTGTCCTCCACTTCCAAATCGGCACTGATGCTACTTGTATTTAATTCAGCCGGTTTATCGCTAATAAAACTGATATTTACAACACCGTTCTGATTGGTTTCACCTCTTCCTTTGCTTATTGTGCCATCGTCATTTACGGCCTTCCAGGTTACTTTCTTATTAGCATAGGGGGTGCCATTTTCATCTTTATAGACTATTTCGGCATTTATCTTGTCTGCCTTTTCTGATATGGAGTTCTTAAACGTAATATGAGGCAACACAAGACCGCTGGTATTACTACCAATAGTGATTGTCTTGTTAAAGAAATAGGCCTGATCAGCATTCCGCATCCACCGGGTATAGGCCCTTACATGAAAATTACCCCGTTTAGCGAAGTCGGGTGTCAGTATAAGGCTTCCGTTGGCTGTTCCGTTCACTATTTGCAGTTTTAATTCTCTTGCCAGTTGACCCTCATTGATAAAATCAATATATAATATCTTACTTAACGATGTGGGTTGATGCAAGTCGATGGTAACGTAGGCTTTGAACCAAATGGTATCGTTTACTGCATAATAGGGTTTGTCAAAATGAAGATAAACCTTTTCTGTAGGATGATCATTTGATAGTTTTTGGGTTTTAGCAATGATGGTAGTTAGTGGAATACTATCGCGTTGAGCATAAGCCGAAAAATGCGTTATAGTAAGAAAGGTTAACAGAGCAAATAAAAATTTTCTTAAATTCATCAAAATTGGTGTATCAAAGATACCGGCTAAATATAGTTATTTCAGGCAAGAGGATATGAATTAAGGCTGGGGTTTAACATTTTTTTACAATATAATACTGAAAACAGTACTGTAAATCTAACGTATACTATAATAATAAAGTGTAGGTGTAGTAGATATGTTACTTTGGCTTTTTTAATAAATGAAGAAGAAAAAAGAGAAAATATATTTTAATGATCAGTGGGATGAAATGACAGGTCACCTTAAGAAATTCATAGAGAATGGCGAACAGGAGGAGCTGCATCTTTTCCGCGTGCAGGTAAAAAAATTGCGGGCTATGTTCGAGCTTCTGGATATTAATTCAGCAAAAAATCCGCTACAAAATGACTTTAAACCGGTACGGAAAATATTTAAGCGTTGCGGCGAAATTCGTAATGCATTTATCAATCTGCAATACGGCCAGCGATTTCAGTTTAAAAATGAAGACTTTTTTATGAATCATTTGTATGAAATTGAAAAGGGTACAAATGAAGTTAAAGAGTTAGGGAAGCAATATCTCAAAACAATAAAATCAGCGCATGATGATATTGGTGGAGATCTGCAGCACGTCGGGAATAAGGATATAGTTGAGTTTTATAAGACCAGGTTATATAATATTGGATCGTTCATGGAAAACCTCCAATTTAATGACGAACTACACGCTACACGGAAACAAATAAAAACGCTGATGTATAACCGGAAATTAGCTCAGAATGCTTTGGATGGTAAATTACTGATCAGTAATGACTATCTGGATAAGCTACAAACCTTGATAGGCGACTGGCATGATAATGTGTTGGCATTGGAGCTGTTCTCATCAGCTGGGTTTAATTCTAAGCCTGTAATAACTAAAATTAAAAGCCAGAATACACGGTTAAAAAGATCGATCACCACCTTAGCGCATGATTTTGAACGAAAAGCGATCCTGACACAACAATTAAGCATGCATTAAAAGCCATGGGAACTGAGATAGAACGTAAATTTTTAGTTGACCATAAAAAATGGGAAAAGGTGGAAAAGCCTATTGGTATTCCTTACAGGCAAAGGTATATGTTGCGCGACGACAAGCAAACTATCCGGGTAAGAGTATCGGATAAAAAAGGTTATCTAAATTTTAAAAGCAAAGTATCGGGGCTAAGCAGGAAAGAATATGAATATGAAATACCACTTGAAGATGGCATAGAAATACTAAATGCTTTTACCACAAATGGCACTGAAAAGATGCGCTATTTAGTTCCCTTTAAAGGAAAAATATGGGAGGTAGATGTGTTTTCAGGAGATAACGCCGGTTTGATTGTTGCTGAAATCGAACTGGATAACGAAGATGAGGTATTTGAAAAACCGGATTGGGTGACCACAGAAGTTACTTATGACGGGCGTTATACCAACGCGAGTTTGTCTATACATCCCTATAAGGACTGGAGAGTGTAATAATTCGGTTATCTGCGATAAGTCATTCCCGGATTTATTATCTTCATTGCATTAACCAATTATCTTTAAAATGAGAACCTTTCTATCTTTTATCCTGTTTTTTGTTTGCGGGTGTGCATTTGCACAGGATCTTCCTGCCCGCTGGGATGAACTGACCGCAACTGATTTCCCTGCCGCATTAGACAAATCGTCACAAACCTGCATTCTTCCATTTGGCATACTGGAGAAACATGGACCGCATTCGCCAATCGGTACCGATCTGATCCATGTTCGTGAATGGGCTGCAAGGGCTGCCAAGCAAGAGTATGCCGTGGTTTTTCCGGATTATTTTTATGGCCAGATCAATGAAGCTAAACAGCAATTGGGCACTTTTGCCTTACCAAGCCGTGTTATTTACGATCTGCTTGAAGCAACTTGCGACGAGATTGCCCGGAATGGATTTAAAAGGATCGTAATATTGAATGGACATGGCGGCAACCCTGAGTTTATTCGTTTTTTTATGCAATCCTTCCTCAATAAAAGGCATAACTACGTGATCTATTTTTATACGCCAAACAAGGACGACGAAGAATATGCGAAGCAATACCGCCAAATGCATAAATCGGATATGAAAACAGATCAACACGCGGGCGAAAGCGAAACCTCAGTATTGCTTTATTATCGTCCTGACCTAATGCGTATGGACAGGGCAACAACCCAATCAGGCGCAGACCAGAAAAGATTAAGCCTGACTAACTTGTATACTCCGATATGGTGGTATGCATCCTATCCAAACCATTATGCCGGTGAAGGAGATAAGGCAACAACTGAATTTGGTAAATTTATTACAGATCATGAGATTGCTTCATTCATAAAAGCCTTGAAAGAAGTAAAAGCCGATCAAACAACATTAAAGCTGCAAAATGAGTATTACGATAGGGTAGATAATCTGATAAAATGATCAGGAGCACAAATTCGCGGACTTTATAAATATATAGATTTTCTTAACCCAAAGGCAACCTTCTCCCGTATCAATGCGTGATGATTGTATATACTAATAACAAAACACATTTTTATGAAAACAAAAATCATTTCGTTGGCCTTAGTGGTAGCATGTAGCTTATTTATGCTGACAGGCTGTGGCGGCGGTAAAGGCTCGAACAATTCAATGAATCCTACATCTCCAGGAAATACGCCTGTTTTGGCGGCTTCGGTAAGTATACTCAATTTTGCATTTTCACCAAATGCAGTGCACCTCAAAATTGGCGGTACAGTAACGTGGACAAACAAGGATGCTACCCCACATACAGCTACGGATTTGGGCGGAAGTTTTGACAGCGGAAGCCTGGCTACAGATCAGACCTTTAAGCATACGTTCGCAACGGCGGGCACTTACACGTACCATTGCGCTATCCACTCGATGATGGCCAGTGCGACTATCGTTGTCGAATAGAAAAGCTTACAAACAAATAAGCCCTGCATCCATTGTGGTTGCGGGGCTTATTTATTTGTACCAAAGCATCACAGATGCCAGCGGTGGGCAGGATCAATTACCATCCGATGCCTTTTTTAGCATTTCCATTTTTAATGTGTTCTTCGGCAGTAGCTTTACTCATGATAGCTGACATTTTGTTGCCCGCGCTATCTTTGCCACTAGCAATATACCTGCCTGATTTTACATCAATAACCGGATCGATCATCGGAACGTTTTTAGTCTTAGTTTTTACTGAATACGCGGTTATTCCGCTCCCTGTTGTTGCCATGATAAGTTGTTTTAATTTTTTTATGTTAACCTTAATTAAGTAGAATTGTTTACCAATAAACGTATTTTTTATTATTAGCTTGATTTTATTTATCCACTTTCAGTTTGTTTTCAACAAAAAACTGTTCTATTTCTAAGAAATCGACTTAATGTAAAGGCAAATATATTACTGTCAATCACCGATGTATTCTGGTATTACGGCCAAAAAGCTTTTAATAACATTTGCGTGTCAAAATTGCTATTATTGTACAGCCAAAACTTCTATTATGAATAAAAGAGACTCAAGTATCGTCTATCTGCTTTTAGGTATATATGCCTTAATGGTGAATTGGTATTATAATCATAACATTATTTTGCTGATTCTTGCTTACATTTTCTGGCCTTTATACCTAATATACGAACTCCTCACCGGGCATCTGTCTCACGGTATGTGGAAGGAGATCCCGCTGTCATACTTTAAGTAGAATTGATTATTCCTCTTTTTGGAGAAACATGAATAATCAATTCTCTTCTTTAAATTTAGGCGTCTTCTTTTTATCTAAATAAACCTATAATGAGGAATCGTCTTTTACTACTATTTTTCTTTTTTGCATTTACTTTTACCCGGACCCCGGCCCAAACACCTGATCAAAACAATAAACCAAGTCGCTGGAATGCGCAATGGATAACTGTCCCGGGTGGAACAGGCGTTGATTATGAAATATGTCTGTTCAGAAAAACAATCAATCTGACAAACAGACCATCAAGCTACCTGGTACATGTATCTGCAGACAACCGGTACAAATTATTTGTAAACGGTACAGTGGTATCCGTCGGACCTGCACGTGGCGATTTCTATTACTGGAATTACGAAACAGTAGACCTGGCGCCATATCTGAAAGAGGGAACAAATGTGATCAGCGCAATTGCTTTTAATGAGGGTCTCATTAGGCCAACAGCACAAATGACTTTCCATACAGGTTTTATTTTACAGGGTCATACACAAGCGGAAGAAGAAATAAATACTAACTCCACATGGAAATGCTACCGCGATTCGGCGTATGTACCCTTGCCTGTAGTGCTCGTTTACAGTTATTATGCTGCGGGACCTGGTGAGCAGATCACAATGAAATTGCACCCCAAGAACTGGCAACAAGCTGACTTTGACGACTCCAAATGGCATGCGGCATTGAAAGTATCAGATGGCACGCCCAAAGGTCAATTCACGTTTATAGAGGGCTGGATGCTTGTGCCATCGCCAATCCCTGCACGCGACCTGGTGATGCAACGTTTGCAGAAAATGCGCAAGGCAGATGGTGTTACTTTGCCTTCGACATTTCCGGCAGAAAAAAGGGCCGTTATAATTCCCGCACATAGTAAAGCGACTATATTGCTTGATCAGACTTATCTTACCAACGCCTATCCGACGATTGTTTTTAGCAAAGGAAAAGACGCAGGTGTTTTACTAAGCTATGCTGAAGGACTATACAAAATCGAAACGGATGGTAAAAATGCTAAAGATTGGCGGGCACAAACGGTTAAAGGTAACCGGGATGAAATAGAAGGCAAGCGATTTGTTGGACGTAAGGACAGCCTGATTAGTGATGGTAGCGACGGGCAGCAATTTACCCCACTTAATTGGCGTACGTTCCGTTACATACAACTTACCGTTCAGACAAAGGATGAACCCTTAGTGATTGATGATTTGTACAGTATGTTTACAGGCTATCCGTTTAAGTACAATGCCAAATTGGAGACGAAAGATGACACTCTTGCTAAAATACTGGAAATAGGCTGGCGGACAGCTCGTTTATGCGCCTGGGAAACCTATATGGATTGCCCTTACTATGAGCAGTTACAATATGTAGGTGATACCCGCATACAAGCACTGGTATCTTATTACAATAGCGGTGATGATAGACTTGCCCGCAATGCCATTACGCTCCTTGATCACTCCCGTATCTCAGAAGGTATTACACAAAGCCGTTATCCAACAGCGGTGATGCAGCAGATACCAACTTTTTCTTTATGGTGGATAGGCATGCTGCACGATTATTATTGGTACCGGGATGATAGTGGTTTTGTAAAAGATAAACTACAGGGAACGCGAGACGTACTTGCCTTCTTTAACCGTTATCAGCAGCCAGATGGCTCTGTAAACAACCCTCCTTATTGGGAATTTACCGATTGGGCCAACGGCAAAACACCAAAGCCAAAAAGTAACTGGAATGCAGGTGTAGGGCCTGTTGGAGAGGATGGCAATTCATCAATTCTCGATTTTCAATTATTATGGGCTTATCAATTGGCCGCCGAATTGGAAAGTAAACTTGGCAGTAAAGAATATGCCACAATCTACGAGCAACGTGCTGCGCAGTTAAAGCAAACTATCCGAACGAAATACTGGGTCCCCGAAAGAAATGAGTTTGCCGATAGGCCGGAAAAAGATGTTTTTTCTCAGCATGCTAATTCGCTGGCTATTCTTACCGGCATGACGACGTCTGTGGAGACCCCATTGATGGCTCATCAGTTATTGTCGGATACGACGCTCGTTCCCGCATCTATTTATTTTAAATATTATCTGCACCAGGCGCTTATTAAAGCTGGATTAGGTAACGATTACATCAATTGGTTGGGCATCTGGCGCGATAATATTAGAATGGGAATGACCACCTGGGCTGAAATGTCGGATATTGCTGCGTCACGATCTGATTGCCATGCCTGGGGATCGAGCCCGAATATCGAATTATATCGTACAGTGTTGGGGATTGAGAGCGATGCACCGGGCTTTAGCAAAGTAAAGATAGAACCTCATCTGGGCAACATAACACATATCGGTGGTGAGATACCTCATCCTAAAGGAACCGTTAGCGTAAAATACACCTCGCAAAACAATAAGTGGAATATCCACATTATTTTACCTGAAGGGGTGCCGGGAAGGCTGGTATGGAAGGGAAAAGATTATTTATTGAAACCGGGTGCCAATAATTTAACATTTTAACCACTATCATTATAAATAATGACCTGGGAACTTCTGATTGACATAGGTTATATTTTGCTGATCATTGGTATTTGCCTGCATATTGTTTACAATACTCCTTCGAATGATAAAGCGCTGGCTTATGTGCTGATCACCATATTTGTGCCCCTGGTTGGTATCGCTGTCTATTTTGCTTTTGGCACTAACAGGCGTAAAAATAAGCTATACAGCAAAAAGATAGTACGTAATAAAACGACGTTGGCTGATCTCCGTGAACGGATTGCGCTCGAATCGGAAAAGGCATTGGATACCCAAGAGCAAGCCATCAAGAAGCATCGAAAGTTGGCTTTATATCTTTTAAATGATGGCATGAGTCCATTGACCGGTGGTAACCAGGTGGAATTACTTATCAATGGTGAAAATAAATTTCCCAAGGTGCTGGAAGCGCTTCGGAATGCAAAACACCATATTCATATTCAGTATTACATTTTTGAAGACGGCGATATCGCCGAAGAGATAAAAAATGTCCTTATGCAGAAGGCGCAGGAAGGAGTAGCAGTCCGCTTTATTTATGACGATTTTGGCAGCCGCTCTATTCGCCGTTCATTTGTTAACGAAATGAAAGCAGCCGGAATAGAGGCCTATCCTTTTTATAAGATCCATTTTATTTTACTTGCTAACAGGGTGAACTATCGTAACCACCGTAAAATAATTGTGGTAGATGGCTGTACCGGATTTGTAGGCGGCATCAATGTAAGCGATCGTTATATAAATAAACCTGGCCAGCTATTTTGGCGGGATACCCACGTGAAAATCATTGGTCCTGGAGTATATTACCTACAGTATTTGTTTATATCCGACTGGAATTTCTGTGCCGGTAAACGCCTGAAATTGGAAAGGGATTTCTTCTGTACTAAACCTGTCGAGCATGGAAAGGCCACGGTTCAGATTGCAGCCAGCGGCCCGGACTCAGATGCACCGACAATTATGTTCTCAATGGTGCAAACTATTGGTCTGGCCGAAAAAGAATTGCTGATCACTACACCATATTTTATTCCCGGTCAGGCCATCATGGATGCCTTACATGTAGCTGCCATAAGCGGTGTCAGCATAAAGATTCTCGTACCCGACAAATCGGATTCGGCTTTTGTAAATACTGCTGCGCGTTCTTACTATGCCGATTTGCTCGCTGTAGGCGTCGAAATATACATGTATCAAAAGGGATTCGTTCATGCTAAAACTTTGGTATCTGACGGGCAAATGGCCATCATTGGCACAGCCAATATGGATCATCGCAGCTATGACCTGAATTTTGAGGTAAACAGCATGATTTATGATATTGCCACCGCGAAACAATTAAGGGACATCTTTTTCGATGACATTAAACAGGCTAAAAAGATAAGCCCCAATGTTTGGAAAAAACGACCCTATTATAAACAGTTACCAGAGAAGCTGGCAAGATTGATGTCTCCGTTGCTCTGATTAAACTTTTTCAACCACTACAGCTGTCCCGTAAGCCAATACTTCGGTTATACCTTGCATAATTTCATTGGCATCATAACGCATTGCGATGATAGCATTGGCTCCCATAACTTGTGCGTGTTGTATCAAAAGCTGATAGGCTTCTTCACGTGCATTTTCGCAAAGCTCTACATAAATAGAAAGTTGTCCGCCAAAAAGTGACTGAAAACCGCCTGCAATATTACCCAATACACTACGACTGCGCACAGTAACACCGCGCACAAGGCCAAGGTGTTTTACGATTTTGTAACCTTCTAATTCGTTGCTGGTGGTTATTAATGAATGATCCATTTTATTTGTTTTTAGGTGATTCTTGACTGAGTAAATACAATTGATATTGAGATGTTGCGCAGGACTGTTTGTTACAAAAGATATTGTTATTATTGTTGACCGATCGCAACCGTATAGCATTTACATATGAAAAAAATAGTCTCCGTTTTAATATTCTTTTTATCGCTTAATGTAAGTTTTAGCCAGGTATCAAAGCATGATCTGCACTTTGATACGCTTGCAAAACGATGGGATGAAGCGATCCCTTTGGGCAATGGAATGCTTGGCGCTTTGGTTTGGCAAAAAGGAGATAATTTACGCCTTTCTTTGGATAGAGCCGACCTTTGGGATATGCGCCCAATGAAAGGTTTGCATCGGAAAGAGTTCAGTTATCAATGGGTTATTGATCATGTGAAGTCAAGGGACTATGGTCCTGTACAACAGTACCTGGATGCACCATACGACCGGGAACCGGCACCTTCCAGGATTCCGGGCGGCGCATTGGAGTTTAATATTAAAAACTGGGGGAATGTTCAATCAGTGCATTTATTTATTAATAATGCCTTATGTGAGGTAAAATGGACGAGTGGGGCTATATTAAAAACATTCGTTCATGCAACCGAACCTGTTGGTTGGTTCAGATTTGAAAATTTAAAGGCTGATTTTGATCCGCAACTAATAATGCCCCGGTACCAGGGTGCAGTAAAAACGTCGGGCGATCCCGTCGGGGGTGATGACCTGTCGAGGCTTGGATATGTTCAAGGAACGATCAAACGCGATGGTAACAGTATTACTTACAAACAACAATGCTGGGGTGGCTTTACTTACGAGATTAATGTGAGGTGGCGAAAAATCGGTCCCGGGGTAGTTGAAGGCGTTTGGAGTATATATTCGCAATATCCTGATAAAAAAATCAATACCCCGGCCTCCGATGTAACACAGCAGGCATTGCAAAAGCATTATTCAAATTCCTATGCTTCACACATTTTATGGTGGCGCAGCTTCTGGAATAAATCCGCTGTCCATGTGCCAGATACTTTGATAGAAAAGCAATATTACCTCGAGCAATATAAATTTGGCTCCGCGTCAAGGCAAGGTGCTCCGCCAATTTCTCTTCAGGCGGTATGGACTGCCGACAATGGCCGAATACCGCCATGGAAGGAGATTATCATCACGATCTCAATACGCAATTAAGTTACTGGCCTTGTTATAGTGCCAATCACCTGCCGGAAGGCATGGCTTACCTCGATCATTTGGATGCCAACAAAGCCAACTATAAACGCTATACTAAAATGTATTTTGGGAAGAACGGCCTGGCAGTGCCAGGAGTGACCACATTAGACGGGACCGAAATGGGGGGCTGGATCCAGTATTCTTTGTCACCTACGGTATCTTCATGGCTGGCGCAGCATTATTATCTGCAATGGCGTTATAGTATGGATAGGACTTTTCTTAAAAACAGGGCTTATCCCTGGATTAAGGATGTGGCTGTTTTTCTTGAAAGTTTAACCTTTAAGGGCGATGACGGTTTTCGAAAATTGCCGACTAGCTCAAGCCCGGAAATTAATGATAATGACCCGACCGCATGGTTTCAGCAAAATACTAACTATGACCTCGGGTTAATGAAGTCGACATTCAAAATGGCAGCAGAGTTAGCGGGTGAGTTGGGTTTAAAAAGCGAAGCAGCACATTGGAGAAAAATATTAGCAGAGTTTGGCGATTTTGCGGTAACCCCTAACAACGAACTGAAGTTTGCGCCATCAATGGCTTATAACCAGTCGCACAGGCATTTTTCACATATGATGGCCATTCATCCACTTGGATTAATAAAATGGGAGGACGGAATGCAATCGCAACGCATAATAAAGAATAGTATTCATTTATTGGACAGCATTGGCCCGGCTTATTGGTGCGGGTATTCCTATGCCTGGTTGGCAAATATGAAAGCGAGGGCAAAAGATGGCGATGGCGCTGCAAAAGATCTGCAGATATTTGCAAAAGCTTTTTGCTCAATTAATAGCTTCCATTTAAATGGTGACCAAACCAAATCAGGCTATTCAAAATTTCAATACCGTCCTTTTACTCTTGAAGGGAACTTTGCATTCGCAGCAGGTCTGCAGGAAATGCTGATACAAAGTTATGCCGGCTTTATAGAAATTATGCCGGCGGTACCAGCTGACTGGAAGAATGTCGGTTTTGAAAACCTTCGTACCGAAGGTGCTTTCCTTGTAAGCGCATCGAAAAAAAATGGAAAAACCGCGTTAATCAAAATAAAAAGTGAAAAGGGAGGTAGATGCATTGTTAAAACGGATATCCCGGTAGAACAAGTAAAAGTGCAAAGCAAACTATCTGCAAAAATTATCCGGGGAGAAGACGGCAAGACATTCATTGAGATTGAATCGAAACCGGGTGATGTTATTTCTATAGTCAATACTTCAAATACGGTTAATTAAATTATGCCTCTCCAAATAACGATTCACAATTTATAATGATAATCTAATTTCCATTTTTGCAATTTGAACGATAAAAGCTTCAACTTTGCAGCCTGTTTACAAATCGTTTACTATTGATTGGAATTATTTCGTTATTTCGCCTTTTGTAGCGTTTTATGCCTATTTGCCGAAATGTTAAATAGTGTAAAATAATGGTTACCCTAATAATTAAAGAATATAAAACCCGTTATCTGCGTAAATAAAAAAATATGAATAAACTTAGACTCTTCACTTTTCTTCTGTTAGCCGGATTATTTATGATTGAGGGTTGTAAAAAAGATACCATTGTTGGTACCTCTTATACAACAAAACCTTTCCAGGCTAATATTAACGGCTCTGTATGGGCACCCGATACCATAAGTAACGCCATTACTTATAACTCAACTAACAAAACAAAAACATTTACGCTGGAAGGAACCAAGGCTCAGAAGCAGATCATTATGAACATTATCCTAAGTAATGCTTCCAATACGCCAGGTTTCACCACAGGAACTTATAATGTAGACGCTTCTTCTGTTTTGATCAATTATAATACCCAGGTGTATCAAAATGGACAATACGTTTTTCAACCTCACGGAACGGTCGCCCCCGGGGGCGGAATAATTATCGTTAGTTCTGTCGACTCTGTAAAGAAGCAAATTACAGGTACGTTCAATTTTTATTCTCGTTCTACAGACTCAAATGGCGATGTCACAGTTGACAATATCCTTGGCGGGGAATTTACCAACCTACCATATACGTTCGCCAGCAATTGATCTTAAAACTTTAAACACGCATCACATGTATTCAAACAATATAAAGAGAATCTTTAAGTCACTTATTATAGCATTTATTGCATTTATTGCAACAAGCGCAAATGCACAGGTGAAAAGTTATTTTGGTTTTTTCGGCGGGGTATCCAATCCAATTAGCGATTTCAAACGTGCAGATTATTATAACAACAATTCAGGTTTTGCAAAGAAAGGTTTGACCTACGGTCTGGACGGCGCCTGGTATTTTCGTAAAAATTTCGCGATAGGCGCTTCTATTACATATCAGGATAACGGCGAATTGAATCAAGCCAACGCTGATAGCCTTGCTGCTGGCTACACTAAATCATTCAGCGCTGACCAGGCGACAGTAACGGCAACAAAACGTTATCAGACAGTTAACATTTTGCTGGGGCCGCAATATACTTTTGAAAAAGGGAAATTTTTATTGGATTTACGTGCATCAGCAGGCATTTTAAAGGTGTTTTCTACACCAGAAACCAATACCTTATTAAGTGGGGTGACCAATCAAACGGCCATTTTTTATCAGAAAAGCTCTTCCTCTACCGTATTGGGTTACAGCGGCACAGCAGCCTTACGGTATAGACTGAGTGAAAATGTATTCCTGACATTGCGCGGAGCTTATCTGTATTCTCCGGGGCCATCTATTACTAACGAGGGGCGTACCACAAACTTAGGACGCCTGGTTACCAAACAGCCGTTTAATACATTAAATACTACAATAGGACTTAACTTCGGATTATAATAATTCCGGATCATTCCTGAAATCCTGCTTAGTTAAATGCTAAGCGGGATTTTTTTGTTAACGAAGAAAGCTAATAGCCAGCGTGATGATAAACATAACAGCCAATGGACGCCAAACGCTTTTATATTTATACCGGTCGGCCGGAAAATATTTTTTATAGAAGTATTCAGCAAGTATTCCTCCCCCAATGATCTGTGCTACCAGACTGTAAATAAGAAATTGCTTGTTTTGAAATAATGCCATGCTATTGACGTTAGGTGGCAATTTCATTACGCTCGCTATTACAGCAGTTGATACAAATTGATAAATCACGGCGAACAATAATACACCAGTGCCCTGTCTTTTAAAACCTATTGAGCGCAGATTTATCATGAGCAAGATGCCACCGATAAGCGGTGAGAAAAATATCGAGAATCCCAAAATTGCCCATTTTGAGTAAATAGCTATGTCCCGCTGTTCCGGCTGTTGCTCGTCTGTATTATCGAAATCCATACGCAAAGATAAAACGAAAATTAACCTTAACCAGATAAAAAATGGCCGGTAAAAATTTACCGGCCATTTCGGATTTATATAAAAAACAATCAGCAAATCACACTATTAATGATTTGGAGGCGTTGTCGGGTTGGTTGGTGTGGTAGGGCTCGGGTTACTTGGCGGCGTGGTAGGGGTAGTTGGTGATGTAGGATTAGGATTTGTAGGTGAATTTGGACTAGGGTTTGGTGGATTTGGACTAGGGCTCGGTGTTGGGTTTGGATTGGGCGCAGGCGGATTTGGATTGGGGTTAGGATTAGGGTTTGGACTTGGAACCGGAGCAGGCTCGGTTGGATCAGTTTTTTTCTTTTTCTTCTTAGACGGAATAGTATCTTGAACGGCCACTGTGTGATTTTTGATAACAGCATTGCCGTTTGTATAATGTTCACTTTTTGCCGTCGCGACCTCAAGCACTCCCGCAAGGGTAGCCGCTATAATAAATGCACTTAATTTTCTCATAATATCTGCTATTAATTGAATGTTAATCAATAAAACAACGCTGCTGGCTTTGTTAGGTTTTAATTAAATTAATTTATTTAAAAGTTAATATTTTGAAACTGCTATAATCGTGTGTTGTTTATATAGGTAAAAACAACCATCATGAAAAACATTGGCAAGGTCGTTTTGACGATAATAATGGCTGCTTCTTTTGCGGCCTGCATAAATCACTCAGACAACCATTCCTCAAAGGATACAGTAGGTAACCGTTATGGTGCCGATACAGCAAAAATTGAAAAAATGAATAGAGATACTGCCGCGATATCCAATAAAATGGGCGATGCTTCGAGCATAGACAATAGCGGATCAGGGGGCACTAACATAGCTAAGGATACGGCGGCAAAGGATACAGCTCAAAAGAAGGTTGAGCCTAAAAAGAAATAAAATTATGGTTGTAAAAGCAAAAAAGAAAACTAAGAAGTGGTCAGGAAAAGTGACTAAAGAGAGTGACGCGCTCACCCTGGAACAAGGCATATTTAAATCGAAAGACCCGGATAAAATCGCCGCCTCGTTAAAACGTTCCGCTGAGCATAGTCAGAGGCGCAAAGCATCACCATTTCAGAGCGCAATGTCAATGCTGAATTTTTACGAGAACCGTGCCGGATTAAACTTATCCAAACGGCAAAGAACACCGTTAGAGAAAGCTAAGAACAAATTAAGAAAACTGTTTGGGCGGGACGAAAAGTAATTAGGGTGTTGTATCCATCGCCCGCACCTGTGCGACGTAAGTCGGCGGCAGCATCGCATTTTTTAGTGTATTCTGCAAATTGACGAGCCTGAAAAGTTTATAAATAAGTACAATGGGCGAAAGCCATTGAATTCCACCTAGCTGCAATAAAGCTTTAGCGTGTTGAGGTACAAGTAATAACTGTGCTTGTTTTAATATCCGGTAGCGCACAGGCCCAAGATGCTTGCGGTATTGACAATAAAGGTCAAAAGTGAAATCGCTGCAAATTAAGTTTGCAATTAATTGCTTCTCGCGTTTGATCAGCCAATCTTGATAGGATACAGGCAAACCAACAAGCTCCATGCGCTCACCCACGCGATAAAACACTTCAAATACTTCGGCCTTTTCTGATTCAGAAAGCTTTCGTTCCAATAATTCATAGGACCGGATTGAGTAGTCGATCAGCAGGTATAAAACATCCAGGTAAGCCTCGTCGGGTATACGCATACCGCGGCTTTGTTCAACATTCTTATGAATAGCTGTAATCTGATCTATAGCGTCTAGCGCGCCAGCATAATCCGAAAATAGGATTCGCTGAGCATAAGAAACAGTGCTGAATAAGCGTCCAAGTGGATCGGAGGGAAGCCGCCCGGTAAAATATAGCCAGTCGACCGATTTGTTTAGAGCAAACTCGGCCGAAGCGCCTGCAAAAATAAATAAGACCGTGTCGGCTTTGCCCCATATTTGGCGGACAATCGAATTCTTATCTACAAAATAATTGCTCATTAATATCCTCCACTCAATTAAAAACTCAATTTCCGGCCAATTCTTATTCTTTCGACAAGCAATACCAATAGGACGCCCAGTGTATAACACACCAGGTCGTTAAATGAAAAGCTATTTCCCATGATCAGTAAAGCTATGCGGAAATGCGCTAACCCTAAAAGTTTCACCAAATGAAAATATTGCGAAAACTCGACAGAATAAGCAAATATTAATGTCCCAATGGCAGTCCTCACAACAGATGAGTTGAAAAAACTTTTGATGAAGCAATACAATAATATTACCACCAGGAAATCGCCGCCATATGGCCTGGTGACCGCGTCATGCATGTAAATCCCAATTAGGAATTCCATAATAAGCAACAGTAAAAAGAATAAAAAATAGGATGAGTTGATTTTCATAAAAGTACTTTGTTTTGCAAAGTAAAATATATTTATCAGCATTTACAAATAATTTCTTTTCGGCATGGAGTGAGGCGTATATGAAGATTGTATAGTTGTTACAAAGCTAAATCTTAATAAAAATTGTTCGTACTAGGTTTGTAATTTCCTATTGATTAAAAATAAACTAAAGTCTTAATGTGTTTATTATGAGTTATTTGTGATTTTTGTTGTTGATAATTGTTTTTATATGTGGAAAATTAAATTAATTATAAAGAAATAATGCAAAACCATATTGATACGATTTCCGTAGAAGAGAGTCTAATTAATTTAACTATTATTACGCCCTCAAAACGGTTGAGTTCGGTTAGTGGCTACAATCGGTGTAGCCACTTATTAATTCTACCATCATTGGATTACCTATTGCCGCGATATAATTATCACTCTATAAATTTTCAATAACAATTATAATAACTGGCCCTTCTGCAAGTAATTTTAAAACAATTACATTTACGCCGACGTTTTTTATTAAATCTCAATTACCATGTGGCAGGAGAAAGACAATAAACTTTATAAGGCCTTCACATTCAAAGATTTTTCTGACGCTTTTTCTTTTATGTGCCGGGTAGCTTTATTGGCCGAAAAAAGCAATCATCACCCTACATGGACGAACACCTGGAATAAAGTGGAAATTTGGCTGAATACTCATGATGCCGGAGACATTGTAACCGATAAAGACCATAAATTGGCCGCGGGAATCGACAAATTGGCTTGATTTCGGATTTTTTCGCTTTTGTTTATTCTTTAAAGGTGCTCAAGAAGGCTTCACGGTTTTCGAGTTCGGATTTGAAATTTAAGACTTAGATTTTAGAGTTTAGTATTTAAAGTGTTGAATTTAGATTTTAGAATTTAATTTCTTACCTTTCAGGCTACAAAGACTTTATCATGAAGCCGTTAATTGTTTTACTTATAGCTTCGGCGATTATTTTATTAATCACACATGCCATATCGGGCGGTTGGGACTACGTCATTGCGGGCAATTTGGGTATGGCGGCCATGCTGATATTTACATCAATTGGGCACTTTATTTATTCGCAGGGTATGATGCTGATGGTGCCTAGCTTTATTCCGGGTAAGAAAATACTGGTTTACGTTACAGGAGTAGTAGAAGCTTTATTTGCTATCGGCTTGTGCGTGCCGTCAACGCGTCGTCTTTCTGCCGATCTGCTGATCCTTTTCTTTTTACTCATATTGCCTGCCAATATTAACGCTGCCTATAAAGGCGTTGATTATCAAAATGCTACTTACGAGGGGCGGGGAATCAATTACTTATGGCTGCGCATACCTATGCAAGTGTTTTTTATCGTATGGGCAGCCTATTTCGGGCTGATTCTTGAGCCGGCTTATTGATCTATTCTTACAATAACTAACACTACCCCGAATTTTCAACAAATACGGCAATCACAGCCCAATAAATTAACTTTACCCGTTAACAAAAAGGATAAACTATTGGCAAAGGATTCGGGCAAAGAAACGCCGTTGATGCAGCAGTATAACCAGATCAAGGGAAAGTATCCCGGCGCGTTATTGCTGTTCCGTGTGGGTGATTTTTATGAAACATTTGGCGAGGATGCTGTTAAAGCCGCAGGTATATTAGGCATTGTGCTCACCAGGCGTGCCAATGGTGCCGCTACTCACATAGAACTGGCTGGTTTTCCGCATCATTCATTGGAAACCTATCTTCCTAAACTTGTTAGAGCAGGGCAGCGTGTGGCTATCTGTGATCAATTAGAAGATCCGAAGGCTACCAAAACCATCGTTCGTCGTGGAGTAACCGAGTTGGTGACGCCGGGAGTAGCCGTAAGTGATAATATCCTTCATCAAAAGAGTAACAACTATCTCGCCTCGTTATATTTTGAAAAGAATAGCATCGGTATAGCGCTGATCGATATATCGACGGGGGAGTTCCATACTGCGCAGGGCAATGGTGCTTACATCGATAAATTGCTACAGAGCTTTAATCCGAGCGAGGTTATTTTCCCTAAAACCCGTTACCATGAGTTCAAAGAATTATACGGCGATAGGTTTTATACCTACATGCTTGATGAATGGCCTTATAGCGGCGATTATGCTCAGGAAACGCTGCTAAAGCACTTCGGAGTAAAATCAATGAAGGGCTTTGGTATCGATAGGCTGAGCCTGGGTATAATAGCTGCGGGCGTTGCGTTACATTACCTGAATGAAACAGAACACCGCAATCTGCAACATATTTCGGCTATCAGTAGGATAGAAGAAGACCGTCACCTGTGGCTCGACCGATATAGTGTTCGTAACCTTGAACTGGTTGGCTCCTCCAACGAAAATGCGCATACACTGGTAGAGGTACTGGATCAAACCTGCTCACCAATGGGCGCCCGATTGCTAAGGCGATGGATCGTAATGCCGTTGAAGGAGATCAAGCCAATTAATGACCGTCTGGGTGTGGTGGAATATTTGGTGGCTCAGGACGAGTTGAGAGACGACCTCCAACAGCATATCCGCCAGATTGGTGATTTAGAACGATTGATCTCTAAAATCGGTTTACAAAAAGCTAATCCACGGGAGGTGTGCCAGCTTAAAAAAGCTTTACGCGCAATTGAGGTAATCAAAAAGCAATGCGGGGAAACTAACAATCAGCCATTAAAAGCTATCGCAGAGCAGCTGAACCCCTGCACGTTGATGAGCGAAAAGATCGAGAAGGAGTTGCACCCGGAACCTCCTGTTGCGCTGATCAAAGGTTCGGTGATCAGTACAGGAGTAAGCGAGGAACTGGACAGATTGCGCAAAATTGCTTTTGGTGGTAAAGGATATTTGCTGGAAATACAAAAACGCGAAGCAGAGCTGACAGGGATACCATCGCTTAAAGTAGCTTTCAATAATGTGTTTGGCTATTACCTGGAGGTAACGCATGCTCATCGCGATAAGGTACCTTCTGATTGGATACGCAAGCAGACGCTGGTAAATGCAGAACGATATATCACCCCGGAACTAAAAGAATATGAGGAACAGATTTTAGGTGCTGAGGAAAAGATATTTGCGTTGGAAACCCAATTGTATAACGATTTGCTGTACTCGCTCGCAGAATATATCAAACCAATACAACTTAATGCACAACTCATAGCCAAGTTAGATGTGCTGCTCAATTTTGCGACTATTTCAATAAAAAACTACTACGTAAAGCCGGAAATCAACGAAGGGCAAGTCATTGATATTAAAGGCGGCCGTCACCCGGTGATTGAAAAGCATTTGCCGCTGGGTGAAGAGTATATCACTAATGATGTTTATTTAGATAGCGAATCGCAGCAAATCATCATCATTACCGGCCCTAACATGGCAGGTAAGTCGGCTTTGCTAAGGCAAACCGGGTTGATTGTGTTGATGGCACAAATGGGCTGTTTTGTTCCAGCCAAACAGGTATCTATTGGGCTTGTTGATAAGATATTTACAAGGGTAGGGGCATCGGATAATCTTTCCTCGGGCGAATCAACCTTTATGGTGGAGATGAATGAGACGGCGAGTATATTGAATAATTTGTCTGATCGTAGTTTGATCTTGCTGGATGAAATTGGTCGCGGTACATCTACCTATGATGGTATTTCTATCGCATGGGCCATTGCAGAGTTTTTGCATAATCATTCTACAGCCCGGGCAAAAACTTTATTCGCTACGCATTATCACGAGTTGAATGAATTGAGCAATTCGCATCCCCGTATTAAAAACTACAACGTAACCGTAAAAGAGGTAGGGCACCAGGTGATCTTCCTGCGCAAACTAGTTCCGGGAGGTAGCGAACATAGCTTCGGTATCCATGTGGCTAAACTGGCAGGTATGCCGCCAAAGGTACTGGTACGTGCCAACGAGATATTAAAGAAGCTCGAGAACGAACGTACCGGCGGTGAACATATTAAAGAGAGTATCCGCAAGGTGCAGAAACAAGCGGTGCAAATGCAGATGTTCAGTATTGATGATCCGGTGCTAGTGAAAATACGTGATACCTTGAATAATCTCGATGTCAATACTTTAACTCCGGTTGAAGCTTTAATGAAACTGGATGAAATACAGCGTTTGATTAAAAGCTGATTTGATCTATGATTTTAGATTTACGATTGTGTAGATCGATTTAAAATCTAAAAACGTACATCTAAATTCATAAATCAATTTATCTTAGTGGTTCAAACCTGTCACTATGGATGCACTTTATGTTATTTTGTTGATTGTGATCATCGTTTTATTGATCTCGAATCAAGCCAGTTTGCGCCAAAAAATAGATAATCTGGAGTTTTTGGTCAATAATCTTCAGAGTTTAGTAAAAAAGCTGAGTGAGTCAAAGCTGACAACGGATCAGCCTAAGGCTACGGTAATTACGGAAACCAAGCCGAGTATAATTTCCGAAATGCCAAAACTACCTGTAGAACCCGTCAAGCCAATAACTTCTGTGCAGTCTGTACCGCCTACGGTTGTAGAGCACATAGAGGAATTGATTGCGGACCCGTTAGAAAACTTGAGAAAGAGCCAGATAAAATCACTCTATGACCAGCAGGCAAAGGCAGCTCCCGAACCACGACCTTCATTTTTTGAGCAACATCCTGACCTGGAGAAATTTATCGGCGAAAACCTGGTGAACAAAATAGGGATAGCCATACTGGTATTGGCTATCGGTTTTTTTGTAAAATATGCTATTGATAATAATTGGGTCGGCCCGGCCGGCCGGGTTGCTATAGGCATTGTGTGTGGCGGTATCCTCATTGGCATCGCACACCGTCTTCGTAAAAGCTACAAAGCGTTCAGCTCAGTTTTAGTAGGAGGTGGTTTGGCGGTGTTCTATTTTACTATTACACTAGCTTTTCATCAGTTTCATTTGTTTAGCCAGACTGTATCGTTTATCATCCTGATCGTTATTACCTGTTTTGCTGTCGTACTGTCGCTGCTTTATGACAGACAGGAACTCGCTGTAATTGCTTTAATCGGAGGCTTTTCGAGTCCGTTTATGGTGAGCACCGGCACAGCCAACTATAATGCTTTATTTATCTACCTGATCGTGCTTAATGCTGGTTTGCTGATCATCGCCTATAATAGGTCATGGCGTATACTCAACATTTCATCATTCGTGCTCACAGTGCTGGTACTGGCAGGGATTATTTATACGCTGCCTGTGGGTTCTCATTTTATTTCCTTCATTTATATTACTGTATTGTACCTGTTGTTCTTCTTTATTACTATCGCCAATAACATCAAAGAGAATAAGAAATTTATTACTTCTGATTTTACCGTATTACTTGTAAATTCTGGGCTATATTTTGGCACTGGTTTATACCTGCTGACTATGATGCACGCTGCACAATACCGCGGATTGTTTTCGGCAAGTATCGGCGCCCTTAACCTGTTGTTTTCATTTATACTGTTCAGAAGTAAAAAGGCGGAGATCAATATTCTGTATTTACTAATCGGCATTACCCTCACGTTCATATCGCTTACAGCACCAATACAGTTGCACGGGCACTTTATTACTTTGTTCTGGGCTGCTGAATGCGTAGTGATCTACGGGCTCTATGTCAAATCAAAGATCAAATTGATGCAGATCGCATCTACGGTCATTTGGGGAGCGATGATATGCAGCTTATGTATCGATTGGATCAACCTTTATTCGTCATCCAATGCTACGTATCTAATTATCGCCAACAAAGGTTTTATAACAACGCTCGTATCAGCCATTAGCTGTTTTTTGTTTTCAGTTTTAGTAAGCAAAACCGAAACTCCGATGCGTATGCTGCCTGCTGCGGTATTCAAATTTACAGGTTTAATCCTGCTTTTTGCTGCAGGGGCGCTCGAAATCAATCATCAGTTCCTGAATCGTTATCCTGGTACTGGGTTGCATGTTTTATACCTGATGTTGTATTACCCAACATTTGTATATGTGTATTGTCAGATAGCCGACAGAATGCCTTCAATGGGTATCGACAGGCGCTTGTTGGCACTCAAGTTGGGTGGCACTGTATTGGTTTATCTTATTGTGTTGTCTGAAGCATTTGATCTGCAATATGTGATGCTCATTCAGCATAAGGTAGATCCTTCGCATTTTATTGTGCATTGGGTATCAGCGGCAGTAATAATATTGATTATCTATAAACTGGTCATGATCTGCAAAGAAGATTTGCAAACTGTCATCAAACCGGTGAGTTGGATCATATCGGCTGCCATTGTGATATTCCTGAGTTTAGAGCTTAGTTTATTATCCAACAGGTTATTCTATACTAATGGCAGCAATTTTGATCATGTTACCACAATCTATGTTAAAACTGCATTGCCCGTGTTATGGGGTCTTACTTCATTCGCACTGATGTGGCTCGGCATGCGTTATAAGACAAGAGTTCTGCGTATTATATCATTAACCCTGTTTAGTATTACGCTTGTTAAGCTGTTTGTATTTGATATTGAAAACATACCTGCAGCAGGGAAGATTGCGGCATTCTTCTGCCTGGGGGTCTTGCTACTGATCATATCGTTTATGTATCAAAAAGTTAAAAACATAATTGCAGATGATAAGCCAAAAGAGTAAGGTCGCTTTTATCCTGCTATGGATTTGCGGAATTGTGCCGGCATGGTCGCAGGGTACTTATCCGTATAGGGCTGATATAGCCAAAATCGACTCAAGCGGGGTTTATAAAGTAAAACTAAAGCCCGGTTTTTTATCCAAAAGCATAAGCAAGGGGCTGTATGATATTAGAATTGCAGATGAAAACGGAAAGTTTGTTGCTTATACGATAGTCAGTAATCCATCCGATAGGGCAAAACCCGTTTTTGTGGATTTTCCGGAAGTAAAGCAGAGCGTTAATAGCGATACCGTCACTTATTACATTGCTGAAAACAAGGATAAGATCAAGGTAAACCAATTGTGGTTGAAGCTAAAAAATACGGCCGTAAACCGTTTGGCTGATATATCGGGCAGCGATGACTTACAGCATTGGTTTGCAATCAAGGAGAATATCCAACTACAGGATGCAGGTTCAGGAAATGATGCTGACTACGAACAAATGCTGAGTTTCCCGATGAGTGATTACCGTTATTTCAAGATACGGATCAGCAATAAGAACAAGGATTTTGTGAAGATCACAAGGAGTGGGGTATACCAAGAGCATGTGATAAGGGATTTAAGAACGGTACAATATGTTCAATTACCTCCAATAAAGCTGACCAGCAACACGACTAATAAAAGGACTAGTTATTATGCAGATATCGATGGCAATTACGTAATCGATAACCTTAAACTGGATGTTTCCGCACCGAAATACTATAACCGGCGCATCTGTATTTACGATATAGGAAACAAAGGCGAAGAGATGCTTTATGATGATAGCCTATCATCATCGTCGTTTCAACAGGATATATACATATCAGCTAAGACAGCGAAACTTCGTATAGATATCATGAATGGAGATGACAACCCATTGGTTATTAGTAGCGTCTCAGCCTTTCAATTGCGGAATTTTGCGGTCTGTTATCTTGAAAAAGGACATACTTATTATCTGCTCGCAGGTGATACTGCCGCAAACGAAATGAGCTATGACCTGAGCTTTGTTCATTCAAAGCCATTATCACAATTTCCGAGTATCGGGCATTCTGATGTATATAAAAACCCTGCTTATTCTACGCCGAAAGCCGCTTCAAAAAACAGCTTTTCGCTATTGGTCTGGGTAGTGATAGGAGCTGTCCTGATTTTGCTGAGCCTGTTGACATGGAAGATGGTGAAGGAGATCAATTCAAGACAGGTTTGATTTACAATTTTAGATGTACGATTGATTCAAAGGCCCCAAATCGTAATTCTAAATTCAAGATGTTGATATGTTAGAAATCTACACCATTAACTTTTAAGCAATGTCTGTACTTTTAGTTCATGATCAAAAAGTACAACCTGATTATCCTTTTTGCAGCAACCATAATTTTTTCAGCTTGTCACTCCCGGCGTGCGGTAATGAAGGGCGAACCGGGCGAAGTCGTCGCACCGCAATCGTCTATTGCGGAAAAATATTCAGCTATATTGGGAGTGGATGCCAACTCAATACAAAACGGGCGCCTGTATGCCTTTATCGATCAGTGGATGGGAACGCCGTACCGCTTTGGTGGTTTGGACCATGACGGGATCGATTGTTCCGGACTATCATTTCTTTTACAACAGCAGGTATATGGTATTAATATTCCTCGTACTACCAGTCAGCAGGTGCAGAGCATTAAAAGAAAATATGAAGAAGAACTACAGGAAGGCGACCTGCTGTTCTTTGACTATGACGGCAAGAAATACAGTCATGTAGGAGTATATCTTCAAAACGGGTATTATGTTCATGCAAGTTCAACCAAAGGCGTCATCATCACTAAATTGCATGATCCATACACATACAAATATTTTTCGAGATGCGGATCAGTAATGGTTACAGATGATCAAATTAATGCATCAGACGGCCGGTGATAGTTAAAATTGCGTAACTTTACCTGCTATGCCGAAAGAAAAAGAACGCTACGATTTTTGGACAAAATATAAACGTTTTGCCAGCACTGAGATTCTACTTTATATAATTATGATAGTAGGTATAATACTTGGTATTATAATTTTTGGTTGATTACTTCTTAGTATGCACCACGTTATATTCATCAGTGTCTACGACTGACATAAAAAAATCTACCATATCATGGTAACAATCGGCGTTATAAGTGCCATCTTTAAAAAAAATCAGTGGTAATAACAATATAAATCAGTTAGAAATAAAACTTGTAAACTGAATATAAAATCCATCAAAAAATTTTGCCTGTTAAAACTTTTTAAGACCTTTGCATGCCTTGCTTTATAAAAAAAAATGAAACTAAATTTAAAACGCCCTCTTGCATTCTTTGACCTGGAAGCTACCGGAACTAATGTTGGTATCGACCGTATTGTAGAAATATCTGTTATAAAACTTAATCCGGAAGAAAAAGAAGAAGTTAAAACCTGGCGCATTAATCCTGGTGTTGCTATCCCACTTGAAACGTCTCTGGTGCATGGTATATATGATGATGATGTAAAGGATGAACCTGCTTTTAGTGTGGTCGGGGCTGAAATAGCCGAATTTATTGGGAATAGTGATCTTGCTGGTTATAACTCCAATAAGTTTGATATTCCGATGTTAATGGAGGAGTTTTTGCGGGCAGGCATACCATTTGATATTGACAACAGGTATTTTGTTGATGTTCAGAATATTTTCCACCAGATGGAACAACGTACCTTAAAAGCAGCTTATTTATTCTATTGCAATAAGGAGATCATCAACGCTCATTCTGCTGAGGCAGATACCCGCGCGACCATGGAAGTTTTGCTGGCGCAGATAGAGAAGTATAAGGATGCAGATTTTATTGATAAAAAGGGCAATAGCCTTAAGCCTATCGTAAACGATATTGAAGCGTTGCATCATTTTACTAACTTGAATAGACCTGTTGACTTTGCCGGACGGATGGTATTTAACGAGCAAGGCGAAGAAGTGTTCAACTTTGGTAAACACAAGGGTAAAAAAGTAGAGGATGTATTTACAGTGGAACCAAGTTACTATGCCTGGATGATGCAGGGTGATTTTCCTTTGTATACTAAGCGTAAACTGGAAGAAATATATAGCCGCTGGAATGCCAAAAGGGCGGCGGAACGCCGGGAAAGGCCAGCTCAGTCAAAAACAGAACAGGAAAAACCAACCCCACCTGTTGATAAACCTGCGGCAGTATCAAAAGCAGCAGAAAATCGACCCCAAAAGGAATTTCGTAAACCCGATAATAGGAATAATACGTACAACAACCGCCCCCCGAAAAAAGATGAGCCGGCCAGACCGGTTGATGACGATATGCTAAAATTGCTGACCGATAAGTTTAAGAAAGGGTAGGGTCAGTGATTGGTTAATTGGTTAATCAGTTAACTGATGGTCAATGATTGGTTTGATATCTGTTACATTAGAGTCCGGACGGCCAGTAGGCAGGCTTGGTCGTTGTCCCGCCACGCAGGCGGCAATCAGAGCAAATAGCATTCTCATATGAATATCCGCCAACTCCGTCGTCACGAGTCTCAAATTTGACCAGTAAGGTGTCGCCGCTTGCCATGAGTTGATTCAACCTGAACAGGAACGTGCTCTCCGGTTGCATCCAAATAATTCCACCTCCACAACTAACAGAATCTTTCGCAAGCACTGCAAAGGGTAAATTACGCCCGGCCAGGAATACTCTTTTTACAGCAATAGTTGAAACACTGACGTAACCAATAACAGGTTCAGCAGGGTTAGTTATGCAATGGATATTTGTAATAGATTGTGACGGTAGTGGATCGGTAATAGTTCCGAGACCTTCACTATTTGTTTTTAGCAATGTCCAGTACTTATAGGCTTCAGACGTTAAAGCATATTGGTTAACCAATAATTCATATGTTTTGGTAATCTTTCCCGTTGAACCATCAACATAGCCCAGCGGCAATTTATTAATTACATCCTGAATCAGCTTAGCAGAGTTCGCTAAAAATACAGAGCTGTTATGCCGGGGATATTTATAACATAAATTGACAAGACTATCCGGACTGCGCGACAGTATCTGGCCGTTTCGGTAAATAAGTCTCGAGGCCTGTTCGCCAATTTCATAACTCCAGCTTTCGGTATAATCCCAGCGGTAGTAACGTGTTTTATTAGTATTGTCGTGAGTAGTAACAGAAAACTGTACCCCAGTTGTTAACGGAACGGCATACACACTGTCAATCGGCGGAGTGATCTTGTTCTCTACGTAGTCCGATGCATATTCCTTGTTGCCAGAAGTATATATATGCATGCGATAATTTCTGTCGGTAGGTAGGTTAAGATTGGTTGTAATATATTTTCCCGGAATAGTTTCCTGTAGTATATAAACGTCATTTTTGTCGCTTTCAACTTTTAAAGTCGCGCCTTGTTCGGGATTCCTGAATAATTTGCTGTTTAATTTAACAGTACGGCTAAGATATATAATGGTACTATCACTGCCGCTATTGATGACTCCGTCTACAACGAGGTAGCTCTGATTGGAAGAAATGAGTGGAGGATTATACGGTTTTCTACATGAAAATCCAATTGCAAACAGGCAAACAAGAACAGTCATTAAAGCACGTATTCTCATGAAGCAAATGCAAAATAAATAGGTTTATTGATCAGATTGATCTTTCAAAAACGAAATGTTTCGTTTTATACCTATAAATTTAGTTCTTTTTACCGGGGATTTTTCAAATATTTTTTGAAAAACATCTTCGGTGATCTCTTCCCAGTCTTTTTTGCTCATTTCCAGTAAATCGCCGTGAGGTTCGAAGGCAGGTTCGTGGTGTAGAACAGAAAAACGGTTCCACGGACAAACATCCTGGCATACATCGCAGCCAAACATCCAGTTATCCATCTTCCCCTTAAACTCTTGTGGTATTTCGTTTTTGAGTTCGATGGTTAGGTAGGATATGCATCGGCTCCCATCAACAATATAAGGAGCAACTATCGCTTCGGTAGGACAGGCATCGATGCAGCGGGTGCAGGTACCACAGTGATCGGCTGTTGAAGGAATATCATATTCCAGATCAATATCGACTATCAGTTCAGCTAAAAAGAAGAAAGATCCCTTTTTTGTGTTAATTAGATTAGTGTTTTTACCGGTCCAGCCCAATCCTGCTTTTTTTGCCCAGGCTTTATCCAACACAGGCGCCGAATCAACAAAGGCCCGACCATGAACTTCTCCAATCTTCTCGTTTATAATTTGTAATAATTGCTTTAATTTATTCTTAATAACATTATGGTAATCAACGCCATATGCGTATTTTGATATTTTGGGTGCATGAGGGTCGCTCTGCTGTTGATCAGTATAGTAATTCAGCCCTAATGAAATTACCGATTTTGCACCGTCAACCAATAACCTGGGGTCGAGCCGTTTATCAAAATAGTTCTCCATGTAGTGCATTTCGCCCTGCATGTTTTGCTTTAACCAAGATTCAAGCCGCGGCGCTTCTTGCTCCAGGAACTCGGCTTTAGAAATACCGCAAAACAAAAAGCCAAGTTTTTTAGCTTCGGTTTTGATCAGTTTGCTATAAGCCAATTGGTTTTGCTGCATTTATGCAAAGATAATATAAAGCAGAATGATGGCGATATAGCATGGTATAAGCGAAACAGATTCTTTTCTTAACTGTTGTGTAGTTATTACTATTAATAATACTAACATGTTACAGTTTATAAATGATCTGCCAGATCATGTTGTTGGCATACGTGCCACAGGAGAGGTAAGCAAAGACGATTATGAAAGAGTGCTGATTCCGCATTTGGAGGAATTAGCGAAACGTCAGGGAGTAATAAATTATTTGTTGGTTCTGGAAACCGATGTGCAAAATTTTAGCGCTGCGGCCTGGTTTGAGGACTTTAAGCTTGGTTTGAAGAATTTCACTAAATGGAACAAAGTTGCAATAGTGACAGATCAGGCAAGCGTGGAATGGCTTAGCGATGTACTTCGGCACTTTATTCCCGGTGAATCGCGGGGATATAAATTGATAGAGTTGCCCGATGCAATTGCCTGGGTTTCTGCAAAGCATGAAGATGAATTCCATGATACGGTTTCCGTTGACAATGTATTGAATGATATCCTGTCACGTTCGTCAAACAAAGGGCAGGGTCCGGCGGGTGAAGACCTTTAAATAAATTTTTTATGGAAAGCGCAGTGGTAAATGATCCTAAGGATGAGCATATCTTGAATAAGGATGACTCGATAACCAATAAGGATGGAGATAATTATTTAGAAAAAGGAGAGCAGCCAGCTACTGAGAACAAGCCTGACCCGAAACAGGTGCCTACCGTTACACCCGATAATGATAACGGAGAACCAGGACAACCGGCAGGGAAAAAAACATCTGAAAAAGATGCCGAAACCCGAAAACGTGTGCTGTAAGGTTCAGCGCTTATCAAAGAAACCGACTTGGCGTAAATACGCAACCTGATTAAAATCACTTGGTTCCTTTGATTCTTTTATTGTTTAATTATAACCGAACGGAAATAAACGGTATACTGGTCGAAGAGCTGATTGATCAATATACCGTTTTAAAATTTTCTTAGAAGCTATGTTCGATGCTATTAAGCAAAGCCTTGTCAGACCAATAACCACTGTCCAAAATACGGCGAACAGTCATTAACGGATCGTTTGCATCGCGTTTTTCAGCTAACTGAAATGCAAGTTTAAAACCGCGTTTGTGTAACTGCGGCAGATTCGCCTCGTTCCATAAACCGAATGGAAAAGCGAAGTATTTAACTGGTTTTCCGGTAATTTCTTCCAGTTTTTTGGTTGGTTTGTCTAATTGAGTTTCCCAATCCTTAGCAGTAGATAATTTCTTGAAGTTACTGTGGTTCCAGGTGTGGCTGGCAATTACATTTCCTTCGTCTGAAAGCTGTTTAATTTGCTCAGAGCTCATGTAGTGTTTTACTTTGCCAATCGACACGGTCATGATAAAAAAGACACCTTTAAATCCATATTTCTTCATTTCCGGACGGGCTATATCAAACTGATCGCGGTCGGTATCATCGAAAGTCAACATGATGGGTTTGCTCGGCAGGGGTGTGCCTTTGGAAAGATAATCATACAACTGGTCAGGCAGGATAGTGTGGTAACCTTGATCTGCCAACATTTTCATGTGCGATTTAAAGGCTGCCGGTGGAATGATATAATCTTTTGATACCTTGGAATCAGTAGGACGCCAATCTCTTATCTGGTGATAACACAGGATAGGCACTTGTTTGCGGGCCATAATGGCTGCATTATTCTGAGGCATCACTGCAAATGGTAGCGGTGGGGCCGGGTTTTCTATTAGTTTGGCCTGGCAAGTAATGGTTGCAAATAAGCCGAGTGTAGCAAGGGCAGATGTTAATTTTGACATGATGAATGGTATTGTTTGATGGCGAAATTAAAATAAAATAATATTATCAGGTCGTTAAATGTTAACAATATCCGGCTCTGTTTATAAAACTATCCGCTTGCCTTCTTTGATCGATCTTTTGGCCGCATCTAATATCTTCATCGCAATTATGTTATATTTTAATGATGACTGGTCATCTGTTTTTATCTCACCTTTCAGGTTTGCTGCCAGGTAAACCAGCGGGTCATTTATAGGTGCGGGCAGGGAAGTAACGGTCTTTGCAGCTTTCTTGTTTTCGCGCATTCGGCTGGTAATGTCGGTGCTGTTAAATGCATGGTAATAACCATGTTCGCCAAATACTTCCATGTCTTTTATAGAGAAAGGCCAGTTCCATGATCCTTCTATTTGCGCAGTGGCTCTCGGATATTCTACCAAAATAGTAGCATCATCCTCTACATTAGGGTAAACTTCCGGTTTGTAATGCCTTGCAATAGCGGTCACAGCAATAGGTTCCTGGCCACGCATAAACCAGGTTACTAGGTCGGCACCATAGCAACCAAAGTCGTTTAATGCTCCGGCGCCGTTCAAAACCGGATCGGTAAGCCAGGCTAAGAACTCCTTACTGCAGCCAATTTCCTTTGGCCCCTGGTGACCGTCATGAAACACCATCTTTTTAATCGGACCGATGCTATCGTTATTTACAGATGTGTATACATCGTTATAGGATGGATACCAGGTAGTTTCGTAATTAGTTAATACTTTGATGTGATATTTATCAGCCAGTTCTTCAATGCGTTTTGCCTGATCCAAAGTGGCTGCTAAAGGTTTTTCAACCATTACTGGGATACCCAGCGGAGCACATACTTCTACGACATCTACATGATTACTGACCGCATTGTACCCCAGCACCGCATCTGGCTTTTTGCTTTTCAGCATGGTTTTTAGGTCGGTATAAAATAGCGCGTCCGGCAGGTTAAATTGTTTGCCGTATTTTCTCCAGAGCTGCTGGTTGGGTTCAGCAATACCGATGATGTCCACCTGCCCGTTTTTATAAGCGTTCAGGACATTATAGATATGATCGTGGTTGAGCCCTGCAACACATACTTTAAGTTTTTGTGCAGACGCAATGGTAAATGAGCTGAGTAGCAAACCAATAGTGATGAGTATTTTATTTTTCATAGTATGGCAATGGACGCAACAAAAGAAATAAGATTTTCCAACTATCAGCAGATGTAACAGAAAAATAACAGTCTTAGAATAGTGTTGGCGTGCTTCCGGTACGTGGCTTGCCCAAATGCCTATAAGCATTATCAGTTGCTTCGCGACCGCGTGCCGTCCGCATCAAAAAACCTTCTTGTATCAGGAATGGTTCGTACACTTCCTCAATAGTTCCCTCATCTTCACCGACCGCGGTCGCAATAGTTTTTAAACCGACAGGACCGCCTTTAAACTTATCTATGATAGTCAGCAAAATTCGATTGTCCATTTCATCCAGGCCGTGTTGATCAACATTCAGCGCATTCAATGCATAGTTGGCTATGTCGGTATCTATGTTGCCATTGCCCTTGATCTGAGCAAAATCACGTGTGCGGCGTAACAGTGCGTTTGCAATGCGCGGCGTGCCTCGACTGCGCCTTGCTATTTCATAAGCACCTTCTTCACTGATCGGTGTTTTTACTATGGCGGCAGATCTT